>MAAB01029654.1_pt1 | contig 32282 bp, 25 predicted proteins | sample 1115991 | NCBI WGS metagenome assembly MAAB01 (sample SAMN04961124, study PRJNA320927) | seawater metagenome | isolation source: sample BD02T18 sea water enriched with oil for 18 days | place: USA:Gulf of Mexico | collected 2013-07-27
TCTAAAATATGGTGCTCGCTACGGGACTCGAACCTGTGACACCTTGCATGTCATGCAAGTACTCTAACCAACTGAGCTAAGCGAGCGGTTGTTAGTAATATTAACTAACGGGCGCTATGTTAGCTATATGAAATCTTAGTTGCAAGTAGTTTTAACACTTTCATTTAAATAGATGTTTGTTTGCTTAATAATGCGCCACTTCGGCTCTTTTTTGAATGATATGCAACCGCCATGCTAATAAAATCGCTGCTGCGGTTAATCCCAGAATAAAACCTATCCAAAAACCGTAAGGGCCAATAGGATCAATTATCCAATTAGTTAAACCTAAAACAAGTCCTAAACTTAAGCCAATTACCCAATATGAAAAAAAGGTAATATATAAAATGGACTTTGTATCTTTATAGCCACGTAATGCCCCCGCAGAAATAACCTGTATGGCATCAGAAAATTGGAATAAAGCAGCTAGAAACATCAAACTAGCGGCCAGTTCAATGACTTCCTCATCTATGGTGTAGATTTGTGCGATTTCGTAACGAAAAGCAAAGGTAAGCAATGCGGTGCCAATAGCAATGATAAGAGATAATATAAGTGAGTAATGGCAAATTTCTTTTGCTTTCGCTAAATTTTTATCTCCAACAGCAAAACCTACCTGAATAGTTACAGCCATAGCTAAACTTAATGGCACCATAAAGACTAGGCCTGAAAAGTTAATGGCAATTTGATGGCTTGCTACAACTTCAGCACCAAAAGGAACTAAAATAATGGCGACGGCTGCAAATAAGCTCACTTCGAAGAGCAAAGCCATTGAAATAGGAAAACCAATAGCGAGTACTTCTTTTATAGCCGACCATTCGGGCCAATAAAAACGATCAAATAAAGGAGCATGTTTTAATCGTTTAGACACAAAGCAATATGTGAGCATAGATAAAAACATCACCCAATAAACAATTGCAGTGGCAATACCACAACCCGCACCGCCAAGAGCCGGCATTCCAAATTCACCATAAATGAAAATGTAGTTAGCAGGAATATTAATGAGTAAACCAATAATACTAATGACCATAGTTGGCTTAGTGTGTGATAGACCTTCTGAATAATTTCTTAATACTAAATATAAGCAGAAACCAGGGGCGCCCCAAACAATGTATCCTAAGTAGTCAAACAGAAGTTGCTTCAAATGGGCTTCTAATGGTATTTGATCTATGACGAAAGGCGTAATCACATAATATAAAGCGATTAACAGAATACCTAAACTAAGTGCTATCCATGCCGTTTGATAAGTAACTTTGGCAACATCTTCAAATTTTTTCGCACCCGCTAATTGCGCCACTATTGTGGCTAGTGCCATTACTAAGCCATAAATAGTTAATATTAAAGGTAGCCAAACGCTACTTGCTACGGCAACTGCTGCCATGTCTGTAGCACTAACTCTGCCTGCCATCACTGTGTCAGCAAAACCCATTAAGTTTTGTACAAGTTGAGCAATTAAAATAGGGTAAGCCAGTTTCATTAGGCTTTTGGTATTTGTCTTAAATTCGCTAATTTTCATTGAGAAGAATACTTATCACGTCATCATTTTAAGGGGTAAAATGAACAATAGATCGATGATATAGGTTTAAGACAGTTGTGCAATGATTTCCCTCGTGAATTAACATTTTATAACAAAGAAAATATTAATTGGGCTTACGAATATTTATTGTTAAAAAACTTGTTCGTCATCACTGTCGATTGAAAGTTGAATTTTTTGGCGGTATTCATCAATATGCATATTTAAATGAATGTCACGACAGCAAGAAGGGCATTCTTCGTAATAGTCTTGATCACCCGCCGATGCATCTAGGGTCAAATGCATGTGATGACCACAATGAGGGCAGCTAATGCGCTTGTCTTTTGTCTCTAGTAAACTTGACTCTTGGGACATGTTACCTCCTAGATTTCACCGTGTAATACCATTTAGAGTATGAACAACATTGCAAAATTCGCTAATCAAATTAACTGTAAATACGGGGAAATCATTTAACTCCTTGTACTAAATAAAGATTAATACTTTAGGTTAATGTAAAGAAAATATTCTCGATAATAAAGCTTTAGACTGATCTATGTATATACCACCAAACAAGTTCGCGTGATTTAAAATATGATAAAAATTATAGATAAGTTTTCGTTGTTCGTACCCTTCATTTAATGGAAAAACTTCATGGTAACCTTGGTAAAAATCATAGGGGAGTTGGCCAAAAAGCTCTGTCATAGCAATATCCACTTCACGATCACCATAGTAACAAGCGGGGTCAAATATTACTGATGTTGAATCAGTAAACCCTAAATTCCCTTGCCATAAGTCACCATGTACTAGACTCGGTCGAACTTCATGATGATTTAGGGCGTCGTGGCAAATATCTGTTATGTGATCAATATTGCCTAATTTAATTGATTTTTCACTTAGTAACTGTAATTGCCAAGCGACTCGTTGCTCTGCAAAAAATGTTTTCCAATTGCTGCGCCAATTATTGGGTTGTAAAGTATCACCAATATAATTGTCGTGCTGCCAGCCAAACTGTCCATGAGATGAATGTTTGTGCATCATTGCGAGTTGTGCACCTAAATGACGCCAGTTTTTACTTGTTGCGGGCGAGAAAGGGATATAACTTAACACCATAAAACTTTTATCTAAGGTGGTGCCTGTAGTGATAACTTCGGGGCAGGTGACTTGGTTAAGCAAACGAATTTGTTCAAGTGCATATGCTTCTGATTCGAAATGATTGAAATGTTCTTTGTCTTTTATTTTAACAAAGTAATTATGCCGATAATCGCTTAGTTGATAAGCTAAATTAGTTTCCCCCGAGCTAATAAGGCGCTTTTTTTCAATAGTGAAGTTTTCACCAATTTCAGTTTTTATTGCCTGTTCAATACATTGCCACATAATGCACCAAAGATTAATTAACCCTGTTATAACGAGTATAGTTAATAATTAATAAATGTGTTTATTGTAAATTCTTAGGTTTTACTATCAATGATCAAGTGGGATATTTTGTTAGGTACACCATCCCAGTCTTTCGCATCTGTTGGAGGGGCTATTACTTCGGTGATTCTGGGCCATATCTGGGATAGTTCAGCATTGAGTTCTATAAAGTCTTTTTGATCTTGAGGAACATCATCTTCTTGAAAAATAGCTCCTGCGGGGCATTCAACAGGGCATAAGTCGCAATCAATACAGTCATCAGGGCTGATCACTAAAAAGTTAGGGCCTTCAAAAAATGCATCTGCAGGGCACACCGCCACGCAATCGGTATATTTACATTTTATGCAATTGTCGGTAACTACAAACGCCATGACCTACTCTTTTTATTAATGTGGATAATGAGAACCATTTTCGCGCTGATCATACCTAGCTTAGCAATAATTTCAATTGTTGATTTAACTGAGAGGTATGTTCAGGTAAAATGCCCAAAATTTCATTTCTCCCTTTTTGGAACCGCCATAATATGTTGCGTTTAACAAATATCCAACTACCGCTTGATCATCAAGAAGACCATATTAAAAAGGCTATTCTTGAAAAATTATCAATTCCTGAAGAAAAACTGATTGAGTTTACGGTACATAAGCGCGGATATGACGCACGTAAGAAAGCAAAAATAGTCTTAATTTATACCCTAGATGTGAACACTCACATTAATACTGAGTTGCTCGAAGAATTTGCTAACGATGCACAAGTTAAAGTTAGCCCAGACATGAGCTACCATTTTGTTGCCCAAGCCCCTGAAGCACTAAAACAACGTCCTGTGGTTATTGGTTTTGGACCCTGTGGTTTATTTATTGGTTTAGTACTCGCCCAAATGGGATTCAAGCCCATTATCTTAGAACGTGGTCAAGAAGTGCGTCAACGTACTAAAGATACGTTTGGTTTTTGGCGGAAAAAAATACTTAATACTGAATCTAATGTGCAATTCGGTGAAGGTGGTGCAGGAACTTTTTCTGACGGTAAACTTTATAGCCAAGTTAAAGATAAAAAACATTACAGTCGTAAAGTTTTACATGAATTTGTTGACGCTGGAGCACCTGAAGAAATTTTGTTTGTCAGTAAACCTCATATTGGTACATTTAAGCTCGTTACAATGATTGAACAGATGCGCGCTAAAATTACAGAACTTGGTGGTGACATTCGTTTTGGCCAACGTGTCGATGAGTTTCATTTTGACGAACAAGATGCTGATGGCAATAAACGTATTAACGGTTTAACACTATCAAGTGGCGAACGTATCAACACAAACTATGTTGCCTTGGCTATTGGTCATAGCGCCCGTGATACCTTTGAAATGCTCATTAAGAATAAAGTCTCTGTAAAAGCCAAACCTTTTTCCGTTGGATTTCGCATAGAACACGAGCAATCAGTTATTGATGATGCTCGTTTTGGTCATAATGCCGGAAATCCTATATTAGGTGCGGCAGATTATAAACTTGTTCATCATTGTAAAAATGGTCGCAGCGTATATAGCTTTTGTATGTGTCCAGGTGGAACGGTAGTTGCTGCGGCGTCTGAAGAAGGGCGATTAGTAACGAATGGAATGAGTCAATACTCTCGCCATGAACGAAATGCCAATAGCGCGATTGTTGTTGGGATTGAACCTGCCGACTTCGCCAATAAAGATGATGCTTTAGATGTATTGTCTGGTATCGAATTTCAACGTCGCTTAGAAGAAACCGCATTTAAGTTAGGCGGTGAAAATTACGATGCGCCGGTTCAATTAGTAGGAGACTTCCTCGCTGGGCGTAAAAGTGGTGAACACGGCGACGTTACTCCTTCATATAAGCCGGGTGTAAAATATTGTGATTTAAGCGAAACATTACCAGATTATGCTATTGCAGCTATTCGAGAAGCATTACCTGCGTTTGAACGCAAAATTAAGGGCTTTTCGATGAATGACGCAACTTTAACGGCTGTTGAAACAAGAACGTCTTCACCGATTCAAATAACCCGTGACAGAGAAAGTTTGCAAAGCCTTAATGTTGAAGGTCTTTACCCTGCAGGTGAAGGTGCCGGTTATGCTGGCGGTATATTATCAGCAGGTATTGACGGTATTAAAGTCGCAGAAGCGATGGCTTTGGCGATGTTAGCTGAAAAATAGTTGTAATTAAGAGATAAAATCGCACCATATATTGCAAATACAGGGGAATTCCCCTATATTTGCGAGCTAAAATATTTCCCAAAAGAAATAGCTTCAACCATTGAAAATATATTCATGCGTCACTTTGTGTGTGCCGCCACTGAAATAAAGGAAAATTAATGCCTGTTATCACTCTCCCTGACGGTTCACAACGCTCATTCGACAATGCTGTATCTGTAATGGATGTTGCATTAGATATTGGTCCTGGTCTTGCAAAAGCAACTATTGCTGGTCGTATTGACGGAAACCTTGTCGATGCTTGTGAATTAATTACCCAAGATGCTTCTTTGCAACTTATCACCAATAAAGACAGCGAAGGTCTTGAGATAATTCGTCATTCTTGTGCGCATTTATTAGGTCATGCTATTAAACAGCTATATCCAGATGTTAAAATGGCTATTGGCCCTACGATTGAAAATGGCTTTTATTATGATATTGACCTTGAAGAGTCAATTACTGAAGACGATTTAGCCAAAATTGAAAAGCGTATGACAGAACTTGCTCGTACGGGTTATGAAGTTGTTAAGAGAACCGGTTCATGGCAAGACGCGTACGATGCGTTTACTGAACGTGGCGAAACCTACAAATTACAAATTCTTGATGAAAATATCGAGAAAACTGATACGCCTGCTTTATATCATCATCAAGAATACATTGATATGTGTCGTGGTCCTCATGTTCCTAGCATGCGTCATTGTCATCAATTTAAATTAATGAAAGTAGCTGGTGCATACTGGCGCGGCGATTCAGACAACAAAATGTTGCAGCGTATCTATGGCACAGCATGGGCTGACAAAAAACAATTAAAAGCGTATATCGTTCGTTTAGCTGAAGCTGAAAAACGTGATCACCGTAAAATTGGCAAAACATTAGATTTATTCCATTGGCAAGAAGAAGCGCCGGGAATGGTATTTTGGCATAACGATGGTTGGACGATTTACACTGAGTTAGAAAAATTTATTCGTGAAAAGTTACATGAATATGATTACGACGAAGTTAAAGCACCAATGATGATGGACAGAAGTCTTTGGGAAAAATCAGGTCACTGGGAAAAATATGCAGACGGCATGTTTACTACCGAATCTGAAAAGCGTGAATACGCAATAAAACCAATGAACTGCCCAGGTCATGTACAAATATTCAACCAAGGTTTAAAATCGTATCGCGATTTACCTCTACGTATCGCTGAATTTGGCTGTTGTCATCGTAATGAACCATCGGGTTCTTTACATGGTTTGATGCGTGTACGTGGTTTCACTCAAGATGACGCTCATATTTTCTGTATGGAGTCGCAAGTTCAAGACGAAGTGAAAAAATGTATCGAAATGGTATATGACGTATATGGCTCATTTGGTTTTGAAGATGTTGTTGTTAAATTGTCTACTCGTCCAGAAAATCGCATCGGTTCAGATGACATTTGGGATAAAGCAGAAGCTGGTTTAGCGCAAGCATTAACCGACAGTAACATCAAATTTGAGTATTTACCTGGTGAAGGAGCATTTTATGGTCCTAAAATTGAATTTACTTTAATGGATTGTTTAGGTCGTGCTTGGCAATGTGGTACAGTGCAACTCGATTTTGCTTTACCAGAGCGTTTAGGCGCAACTTATGTTGGTGAAGACAACGAAAGATATATTCCAGTAATGATTCATCGAGCTATTTTAGGTTCACTTGAACGTTTCATCGGAATTTTGATTGAAGAGTTCACGGGGAAATTTCCAACGTGGTTATCTCCAATTCAAGCAACTGTGATGAATATTACGGGCAAACAAGACGAATATTGTGAAAAAGTTGTTAAAAAACTAAAAGAAAGTGGAATTAGAGTCAAACTAGACTTGAGAAATGAGAAGATAGGCTTTAAAATCCGCGAGCACACTTTGAAGCGTGTTCCATATTTGTTAGTTGTTGGTGACAAAGAAATGGAAGCTGGCGAAATTGCCATCCGTACGAGAAGTGGTGAAGATTTAGGAAAAATGTCTGTTGATGACTTTATTTCGAAGTTAACAGAAGAAGTTAAGACACGTAGTTAAACTTTTTTTTATTAAAACTTACATAAAATTTTATTAATCTGAGTAATTGTTAAGTTAAAAAATAACAGCAATTACTTGGAACAAAGTTCTTTGGAGGAACATGGCTATTAAAGGTGGACAACGAGGCGGGCAAAAAGAGCCAGCACATCGTTTAAATGAGTTGATTACAGGCATCGCAGATAACGAAGTTCGTTTGATTAAATATGACGGAGAGCCTGGTGGCATCGTCACATTAGATGAAGCAATGGATCAAGCTGACGAAGCTGGCGTAGATCTTGTTGAAATTAGCCCAACAGCTAAGCCTCCTGTTCTTCGTGTAATGGATTACGGCAAGTTTCTTTACGAAAAAGCTAAAGAGCAGAAAGAACAACGTAAAAACCAGAAACAAATACAGGTTAAGGAAATTAAATTCCGTCCTGGAACAGATGAAGGTGATTATCAGGTTAAATTACGTAACCTGAAACGCTTTTTAGAAGGGGGCGATAAAGTTAAAGTAACTTTACGTTTCCGTGGTCGTGAAATGGCTCACCAAGAACTTGGTTTACAACTTCTAACTCGTGTTAAAAAAGATTTAGAAGAGCTAACTGTAGTTGAATTCTTCCCGCGTAGAGCGGAAGGAAGACAAATGGTGATGGTATTAGCACCTAAAAAATAATCAATAACTGGTATATGCAAGTAGCTTACTTTTATGAAAATTAAAAATAAGCTCACCATTATTGTTTTTAACGGGTAACTCAGGCCTGAAAGTAAAAACTAAACGTTTATTTGTGATTCGTCACAAGTAATCAAATTAAGTTTTTCGCCTAAGTTGCTAAATTTCAATGGCAATGCTTATGTGTAATAACATAAACATGAATGCGGAGTAATATTCATGCCTAAAATGAAAACTAACAAAGGTGCTGCGAAGCGCTTTAAAAAAACAGCCTCTGGCTACAAGTTCAAACAAGCTGGCCTTCGTCATATCTTGACTAAGCGTCGTACTAAAGTTAAACGTCATCTTCGTGCTAAGTGCATGATTTCGGCAGCTGATATTAAGTCAGTTAAAAAACTTTTACGTCACGGTTAATAGGAGAGATATAGAATGGCTAGAGTAAAACGTGGTGTACAAGCTCGTGCACGTCACAAGAAGGTTCTAAAGCAAGCTAAAGGTTATTACGGAGCACGTAGCCGTGTTTACCGTGTTGCTTATCAAGCAGTAACTAAAGCAGGTCAATACGCTTACCGCGATCGTCGTCAACGTAAACGTCAATTCCGTCAGCTTTGGATAACTCGTATCAATGCAGCAGCTCGCATAAATGGTTTATCTTACAGTGTTTTCATTAATGGCCTTAAAAAGGCAGCTATTGAAATCGATCGTAAGATCCTTGCTGATATTGCAGTATATGACAAAGTAACCTTCACATTCTTAGTTGAAAAAGCGAAAGCTGCTTTAGCTGCATAGAATTTGAAAAAGCTTTGAGACAAGGACGCCATTAGGCGTCCTTTTCTTTTTTTGAATGTTTAATTAATATATCTAAAATTGATATTACTGAGTTCATAGCCGTCATATTAATTAAACATTTACTTAAAATTGAGAGTTGAATTATGAGTCTTGCAGATCAAATTTTAGCGGTAAACAATGATTTACCTATTCGTACTGATGCACCTGTTCATAGCGGTAAAGTTCGTAGTGTCTATTGGCTAACCGATGCAGACAGCAAACGGTTAATTCAAGAAAAAGGTTACGATGTTGCTGATGATACTCCATTAGCCATTATGGTGATCAGTGACCGTATTTCTGCTTTTGACTGCATTTGGCAAGGTGAAGGTGGCATGAAAGGTGTGCCGGGTAAAGGTGCCTCACTCAATGCGATTTCTAATCACTGGTTTAAGTTATTTAAAGACCAAGGTTTAGCTGATAGTCATATTCTTGATATTCCACACCCATTTGTTTGGATAGTGCAAAAAGCTAAGCCAGTAATGATTGAAGCTATTTGTCGTCAATATATTACGGGTTCAATGTGGCGCTCATATGTTAAAGGTGAACGTGAATTTTGTGGTATTGAAATAGCTGAAGGCTTAACCAAAGATTCAAAACTACCTGAGTTATTACAAACACCATCAACAAAAGGTATTTTGGAAGGTATTCCAGGCGTACCAGCCGTTGACGACGTAAATATTACGCGTAAGAACATTGAAGATAACTTTGAAGCATTTAACTTCAAGTCACTTGATGACATTACGTTATACGAAAAGCTATTAACGGAAGGGTTTGACGTTATTTCTGATTCGTTAGCTAAGCTTGATCAAATTTTTGTCGATACAAAATTTGAATTTGGCTATGTAAAAGACAAAGCCGGAAACGACAAACTAATTTATATGGACGAAGTGGGAACACCAGATTCGTCACGTATATGGGATGGTGAACAATACCGTGGTGGTAAAGTTGTTGAAAACTCAAAAGAGGGTTTCCGCCAATTGCTATTAGCACATTTCCCTGATGCCGATATATTATTGAACAAAGAACGCATGGACGAGCGTGAAGCATTAGCGCGTGATAATGAATTACCTGAATCTGTCTTAATGGACGTATCAAAAACGTATATCGCTATTGCTGAGAAAATCACAGGTCAAAAAATTGTGCTGTCGGCAAACCCTAAAGCTGAAGTTATTGATATTTTACGTGAACAGTATCAATTAATTGATTAATTTTTAACTCAAGCTTTTGAAGATTAATATATTATAAACCCTACTTTTTAGTGGGGTTTATTGTTTTAGTACTATTACTTTCGCTATTTTCAAGTGTCTTTTGAAATTGACCATTATTTTTCATGTCTTTTAATACATGAGAAAGTGCTTTAGCTAATTTTTCGTGCCGTTGTTTGTTTAAATAAACGTGCAGTGTTATACGCGCTAATGGCGGTTGTAATATTTTAATGCTTTTAGCATGTGCTTTGTTCTTACGGAGGAATTTTGTAGCAGTACTAAAACTGGTAATAGTGAGATCTGCTCTGTCATTAAACACCATAGAAATAGCCTGCTCAGTGCGATTAACTAAGTAAACATGTTTAAATTTATCTTCGTTCTCTTCAATAAATTTTGTGCCTCTTTCATAAGCAATGGAATAATTTTTCATGCTGCTCCAGCCATCAACGTCGATTTCTATCTTGCTCAGTACAGATTGATCTATGGTAAAAAGAGGCTCAGTAACTTGTAGCAAATTTGGTAATGTTTTAAGGTTCAATGTACTTACTCTAAATAATTCACCATCGGTAATGCCATTGTTTGCCCATAGCAAACTCCGTTGATTGGGCAGTGTTTTAATTGTTAAGCGATAACCCAATTTTAGTAGTGCTACAGACAATATTTTATTGGCCTGCTGATATAACGGAGTGTCTGAATGATTTGTTGTGCTTAATACTATGTGGTGGGTTGAATGGGATACTTCTGCGTTATTCATTGAATCAAAGGCCGCGCTCGTCGCTGAAACGCTCACTAAAATAGCGCAAACACAGCTTAAAATTATTGATCTGGTAAGCTTATTTTTCATTACTCTGATCTCATTAATTAGTATAACCATCCCCTTTAAATTTAGTTCAACTTAAATAATAAGTCGCATAGTAATAAGCTAGGTAAATATTGTATATATTTATTAATGGATTCCTTTCCTAGAAAATTAATGCTTAATATCAATAAATCATTGAGTACTGATCATTGACCCCCCGTAATAAAGGTTAAGATAATTGCTAATCAACAAAGCATTAACTGATTAAATCATCAATATTCGAATTAAAATTAGTTTTTAAAGACCAACAAATAAAAATTTAAAATTTAATTGCTTAAATAGCCCTGAAAACACGTTATCCCCCTACATTTTTTGTTCATTTTTGTGTAGAATCACTCACCATTTTTATTAATTAAATCAGTCTAGCCAAAGCCTTGAAATGTAGTACGAGGTTTTAGAGCCGCTTTAGAGGAACTCATGAATTTAGACGATATTATATTGCAAGCAGAACAAGCGATTGCTGCTGCAAAAGATCCTGTAGAACTTGATCAAGTTCGCGTTAACTTTTTAGGTAAAAAAGGTTTGTTCACAGAACAAATGAAAGGGTTAAGTAAATTACCTAAAGAAGAAAAGCCTAAAGCAGGACAAGTGATCAATATTGCTAAACAGCAAGTACAAAAATTATTAACTGTGCGTGGTGAGTTATTACGTGCGGAAGTTATCGCTATACAATTAGCTGCTGAGTCTATTGATGTAACCTTACCAGGGCGCAGTAATGAGTCAGGCGGATTACACCCAGTAACACGTACTATTGAACGCATTGAAAGTTTTTTCGGTGATTTAGGTTTTTCTGTTAAAGAAGGCCCTGAAGTAGAAGATGATTTCCATAACTTTGACGCACTGAATATTCCTGAACATCATCCTGCTCGTCAAGACCACGATACTTTTTACTTTAACCCTAAGTTGGTGTTGCGTACACAAACGTCGGGCGTACAAATCCGTACCATGGAAAAAGAGCAACCGCCATTACGTATTATCTCTCCAGGTAAAGTTTATCGTAATGATTATGACCAAACACATACGCCGATGTTTCATCAGGTTGAAGGATTAATGGTCGACAAAGATGTTAGCTTTACGCATCTTAAAGGTATTTTGCATGACTTCTTACATCACTTTTTTGAAGAAGAAGTAGAAATTCGTTTCCGTCCTTCATACTTTCCGTTTACTGAACCTTCAGCTGAAGTTGATATAATGGGAAAAAATGGTAAATGGTTAGAAGTATTAGGTTGTGGCATGGTTCACCCTAATGTTTTGAAATCAGTAGGAATCGATCCTGAAGTGTACACTGGTTTCGCATTTGGTATGGGCGTTGAGCGTTTAACCATGTTGCGTTACGGTGTGAATGACTTACGTTCATTCTTCGAAAATGATCTTCGCTTCTTAAAACAGTTCAAGTAGGAAAGCCAACAATGAAATTTAGTGAATCTTGGTTACGTGAGTGGGTAAACCCTGCTATTTCTTCTGATGAGTTAGCTCATCAAATTACTATGGCTGGTCTAGAAGTAGATGCCGTAGAACCTGTTGCAGGTGAATTTACCGGTGTATTAATTGGTGAAGTGGTTGAATGTGGCCCACATCCTGACGCTGATAAATTACAAGTAACAAAAATAAACTTAGGCAGCGACTTTAACAATGGCGAATTAGTAGACATTGTTTGTGGTGCTAAAAACTGTCGTTTAGGCATTAAAGTTGCGGTTGCAACTGTTGGCGCAGTGTTACCAGGTGATTTTAAAATTAAAAAAGCTAAATTACGTGGTGTGCCATCTCATGGCATGTTGTGTAGTGAATCTGAAATTGGTTTGTCTGACAGTTCAGACGGTATTATGGAACTAGCACAAGATGCGCCATTAGGCTTATGTGTTCGTGAATACCTAGATCTGAACGATGTTACTATTGATGTTGATTTAACAGCCAACCGTGGCGATTGTTTAGGCCTTAAAGGTTTAGCACGCGAAGTCGGTGTATTAAATAGCTTAAACATTACTGAAGCAGAAATTACAGCTGTCGTACCTACTATTGACGATACGCGAGAAATTACGTTATCTGCACCACAAGCTTGTCCACGATATTTAGGGCGAGTGATTAAAAATATTGATGTTACCGCACAGACACCATTATGGATGGTTGAAAAGCTACGTCGTTGTGGCACTCGTTCAATTGACCCTGTAGTTGACGTAACTAACTATGTTTTACTTGAACAAGGGCATCCAATGCATGCTTTTGATTTAGGCAAGTTAGATGGTGGCATTAACGTGCGTTTCGCAACGCAAGGTGAAAAACTTGTTTTGCTTGACGGAAATGAAGTCACGCTTTCTGAAGAAACTTTAGTGATTGCAGATACTGGTGCCGATGGTGCAGGTAAAGCATTAGCAATGGCCGGTATCTTTGGTGGAAAAGACTCAGGTGTTAAATCTGACGACGAAGAAAAATCTACAGACATTTTCTTGGAAAGTGCCTTTTTTGCTCCTTTAGCGATTCTAGGTAAAGCGCGACAATATGGTTTACATACAGATTCATCACATCGTTACGAACGCGGTATCGATCCTGAATTACAACGTAATGCTATGGAACGTGCAACGACCTTACTACTTGAGATTGTTGGTGGTGAAGCCGGACCTATCGTTGAAGCATTAAGTGAAGAACATTTACCTAAAGCTAAAACTGTTACTTTACGTCGTGAAAAATTGGATGGTCGCATTGGTCATCATATTGAAGATGTTAAAGTGACTGAAATTTTAACGCGCTTAGGTTTTGACGTTAATTTTGTCGAAAATCTTTGGACTGTTGTAGTACCAGCATACCGTTTTGATATTAAAATCGAAGTTGATTTAATTGAAGAAGTTGCCCGTATTTTCGGCTATAACAATATTCCTAATGTTTCACCGAAAGCAACATTAGCGATGCGTGAGCAAAAAGAAAAGTTCATACCGTTAAAACGTTTACGTAATGTTATGGTTAACCGTGGTTATCAAGAAGCGATCACCTATAGTTTCGTTGACCCGAAAGTTCAGGCGTTAATTCACCCAGAACAAGAAGTAATGACATTGCCTCATCCTATTTCTTCTGAAATGTCTGTGATGCGTTTAAGTATGTGGACAGGTTTACTTCAGTCAGTTATTTATAATCAAAACCGTCAACAAACTCGTATTCGTTTATTTGAGACAGGTTTACGTTTTGTTCCTGATGAAAGTGCTGAAAACGGTGTTCGTCAAGAACAAATGTTTGCTGGTATCATTAGCGGTCAGCGTAATCAAGAACATTGGGATATGGAAAAGCCTGCTGCTGACTTCTATGATATAAAGTCAGATGTTGAAGCATTACTTGCCTTAACTGGAGATGTTTCCTCATATGAATTTTCACAAGACGAAATTTCTGCGCTTCACCCAGGACAAACTGCCGCTATTCATAGGAATGGCATGCTAGTAGGGCACGTTGGAACCTTACATCCTGAATTAGAACGAAAATTAGGACTTAACGGTCGCACATTTATTTTTGAGCTTTTATTGGCTGAAATTTCAACACAGCAAATCCCTGAAGCAGGTGATATATCTCGCTTTCCGGCGAATAGGCGTGACATCGCGGTGATAGTTGAAGAGAAAATAAGTGCAAATAAAGTGTTACAACTTATTGAAAAGGTTGGCGGAAATTATTTAGTTGATCTAAACTTGTTTGACGTATACCAAGGAAATGGTATCGATGAAGGGTTTAAGAGCTTAGCAATAGCGATGACTTTACAAGATTGTGAAAAAACCCTTGAAGAAAAAGACATTAATGAAGTCGTTGAACGTGTCGTTGACACATTAGAAACAGAGCTAAATGCATCACTGAGGAATTAAGCAATGGCGCTTACTAAAGCAGAAGTAGCAGAACATTTATTTGAGAAAGTTGGGCTGAGTAAGCGCGACGCGAAAGACATGGTTGAGGTGTTTTTTGAAGAGATACGTGAAACGTTAGAAAGTGGTGAACAAGTTAAGCTTTCTGGTTTTGGTAACTTTGATCTACGTGTAAAAAGCGAACGCCCAGGTCGTAATCCTAAAACGGGTGAAGATATTCCAATTTCTGCGCGTAAAGTTGTGACATTCCGTCCGGGACAAAAATTGAAAAGTCGCGTTGAAGATGGTAACGGCTAATTAGTTTATTTAAATAGAATAATTACAATGTTAATCGTATTTGTTAATACGATTAACTTGTTGAACCTAAAGGTTGCTTCGGCAGCCTTTTTTGTTGGCTGCTTTCCCATAAATTAATGTGCTTAGTAGTGAGAGGAAAATTCAGGTTTAAGTTTTTTATTGATATAACGGATGATGTATCCCAAAAGTTCTTTTATTAACAGTCCTGTTATCGCGAATACTGCTCCGGTAGTTAACGCGTTTATGTTTAATGGAATGGCCATTGAGAATTCAATAATTGCCTGGCGGATAATTGTTCTGTCTGCATACATTATCGTATTTATAACTTGTTCTATATAGCTAGACTCGGTAATGATGATCAATTGTTGTTGTAAATAATCAACTCTCGTAATTAATTGGTTAATAATATTGGCAGTACTGACAATAGAAGGATCAGTATTTTCCTGATACCTCATGACCATTGCTGATAGGTCACCTTGAAAATGCTTATCTGCAATAGCTTGGAACTGAAGTAAATGTAATTTTGCTTCTGTTAAATGGCCTGATAATCGATGCTGATATTGAATTAATAATTCAGGCAGTTGCACACCGAGTATAAAAGCTATCGTGAAAAAACACCGGTCAATAATATTATTAACAATTCTAAACATAGGTTAATAGTTGCTAAGTTACTTTTTAGAGTGATCAACAATACCATAGCTTTGTTATTATTTACGCTAAAATTTTATGGTGTAAAAATTGCATTGTTTATTAAAATGATAACTTCTTCGGCGTGAATGAAGTAAACAGTCAATTTTTTGATGGTGGTATCAAGTAGTGGAAAATAATATTAATAACAATGAAAAAGAGGGCTTAAACGTGTCGAACTTAAATAGAACTCATCGTAAATTACGTAACTTATTTGCCGCGAGCAGTGTGTTAATTTCAACGTGTCTTCTTACCGGTAATGCCAGTGCTATTGAAGTTTCAGGTAATTTTCATAAGGGAGAAGAATCAGAGACTAAAGGCTTTAGTTTTGCTCTTGCTGATAAGTTCAGCAAAGGTGGCAATCTTTACTGGTCGCTTGCCTATAACAGTTTAGATAAAGTCAAAGTTGAGTGGAACAATGATGAGCTATTTTTTAAAGTCGATACCATAGATGCACTGGTTAGTTATCGTCACAAAATACAAAGTTATAATGCCTTCTTCAAGAATCTAACCATAGAATATCAAATAGGTGCTTCTATTTCGCTTACTGAGAACAAATTTACTTGGCCAGAAACTCCTGGTTTAGAAGAAGAAGTTCGCTTTTTTTCAGAAGATAGTGATGTAAATGCCGTTATTGGTGTAGGTGCTCGGTATAAACTTGATCGAAATACCGCAATCAATTTTGGGGTTAAGTACCAACCGAACTTTTCAGAGTTTGGGGATATATCTTCAGCATATATTGGCTTAACTTATCGCTTCGGTCGTGGTGTCGATTAACCGTTGAGCTAAGGTTATCATTTAACAAAGCAGTTACAGTCATTTTCATTATCTTTGTTAAACTTTGTAATAGAGAATTAATTATATTTATTTAGTAAACGGGTAAATTTCATTAATTTTCAGATGTAATAGCTTGTAAATCAAGTTATAAATATATTGTTATTGGTGGGGAAATATATGCCATTAAAAATTCGCTCAATCGCTTTTTTACTTATATCAGCGATTACCGTCAACTTCTCTGCTTATGCGGTAGTACCTCAATGTGGTCCTCCAACTCCTCTTCTTGATGCCGATGGTGATGGTTACGATGATACCGTAGTTATTGGTGGTGCTTATGACTTATTTCCTGCTGATCCCTTAGAATGGTATGACACAGACTTAAACGGTATTGGTAATAATGCTGACCCTGATGATGACGGCGATGGTGTGCCAGACGGATTTGATTTTAACCGTGACGGTGATGCAGTACTAAATGCTTATGATCCCTTTGTTGAAAACTCTTTTGAATGGTTAGACACCGACGGTGATTGTTCAGGTAATACTGTTGACCTTGATGATGATGGCGATGGTACTGTTGATGTTATTGATGTTTACCCGCTTAACCCACTTGAGTGGGACGATACCGATAGTGATACTATAGGTAATAATGCTGATACCGATGATGATGGTGATGGTGTTATTGACCTATATGATGATTTTCCTCTAGATGCTTTTGAACAACTTGATACTGATAAAGATGGTATAGGAAATAAAGCTGATACTGATGATGATGGTGATGGCGTTTCAGATGGAGATGATGCTTTTCCACTTGATAGTTCGGAAACCATAGACACCGATGGCGATCTTGTTGGTGATAATGCAGATAACGACAGTGATGGCGATAGTTATGCGAATGGTATTGATGTTTGGCCAAGCGATGCATCTGAATGGTTTGATACTGATGGTGATGGTGTAGGAAATAATGCAGATCTAGATGATGATACTCATGATGGAACAGGTGTAGGCGATGGTATTCCTGATACAAATGATGATTTTCCCTTGGATGCTTCAGAATGGCTAGATAATGATAACGACGGAATTGGCGATAACGGAGATACTGATGCTGATGGTGACGGACATTTAGATGTCAACGATGTTTTTCCTTTAGATGCAACAGAATATATTGATACCGATGGTGATGGCATTGGTAACTTTGCTGATACTGATGATGATACTCATGATGTTACAAACGTGGGGGATGGTGTCTTAGACGCTAGCGACCCTTTTCCTCTTGATGCAAGTGAATGGTTAGATACAGATAATGATGGTGTAGGCAATAATTCAGATGCGGACGTAGATGGCGACGGGGTTTTAGATGATATTAACGGTAACAACATCATTGATGGGTTAGATGACGCTTTTCCTTTAGATGCAACAGAATATATTGATACCGATGGTAACGGAGTCGGAAACAACGCAGATACCGATGATGACGGCGATGGATCCCTAGATGGTATTGATAAATTTCCGTTAGATGCTACTGAGTCTGTTGATACGGATGGCGATGGCGTAGGTGATAATTCAGATACGGACATTGATGGTGACGGGGTACTTAATGCCGCAGACCCAGCTCCATTAGATATGGATGCAACGACAGATACTGATGGAGACGGAGATCCAAATAATAGCGACCCTGATGATGATGGTGATGGTTCACCTGATGGTATTGATAAATTCCCGTTAGATTCTACCGAGTATCTTGATACAGATGGTGACGGTGTTGGTGACAATTCTGATACTGATATTGATGGTGATGGCGTAGCAAATACTTCAGATCCTGAACCGACAGACCCAACAGCAACAACCGACACTGATAATGATGGTATCGCCAATATATATGATACGGATGATGATACTCATGCTGTTTCTAATATAGGAGACGGTATTCCAGATAGCAGTGACCTGTTTCCTCTTAATGCCAATGAATGGGAAGATACTGATGGCGACGGTATAGGTAATAACGCTGACCCTGATGACGACAATGACGGTTTTGTTGATGGTTCTGATGATTTTCCATTAGATGTAAATGAGTATTTAGATACTGATGTTGATGGAACAGGTAACAATACAGATACCGATGACGATAACGATGGCATTATTGACTCTATGGATGCATTTCCACTGGATGCTTCTGAAACAATTGATACTGATGGAGATTTAGTGGGCAATAATAGTGACAGTGACGATGATAACGATGGTTTTGTCGATGAGCTTGATGACTTCCCTTTAGATGCCAGTGAACATTTAAATACAGACGCCAATTTTGTTAACGGAGATTTAATAGGAAATAATGCTGATACCGACGATGATGGTGATGGATTTGTCGACAGTAACGACTTATACCCTTTAGATCCTAATGAGTGGAAAGACTCTGACGGTGATGGTATTGGCGATAATGCCGATGCCGATGATGATAACGATAATATTATTGATGAAGATGATGATTTTCCTTTCGATCCAAGTGAATTCCTTGATACTGATGGTGATGGGATCGGTGATGTACTTGATACCGATGACGATGGCGATGGCGTATTGGATAACGTTGATTTATTTCCTTTCGACGCGAATGAATCGTTAGATAGTGATAATGATGGTGTAGGTAATAATAGCGATAGTGACGATGATAACGATGGTGTTCTTGATATTGATGACGATTTTCCATTGGATCCTATAGAGCACACGGACACTGACGGAGATGGTATTGGCAACCTCAACGATATTGACGACGATAATGATGGCGTGCTCGATTATATTGACCAACTGCCATTAGATGAAACTGAGTCACTTGATACTGATACTGATGGCTTAGGAAATAATGCTGATCCAGATGATGATAATGACGGTATGAGCGATGTTTTTGAAGTTCAATATGGTTTTGACCCACTTAATGCCGCCGATGCTGAACTTGATACTGACTCTGACGGCACTATAAATGTTGATGAAGAACTCAATAATACCAATCCGTTGATTGATGACTATGCGCCAGTGATCACCGTACCTCAGTCAGTTCATCTTGATGCGGATCATACCTTTACTGCATTGACCTTAGAGCAGTTAGTTGCTTTAACTGAAGTGTATGTCGAAGATGGTCGTGATGGAGCAAATTGCTGTGCATTAACACCTGTTGGTTTCGAGCAAGGGAAAAAACATATCACTTCAGGCCAATACAATATTATTTGGCGAGCAGTTGATGAAGCTGGTAATGTTTCAACCAAGCCGCAAATATTGAACGTTAACCCGCTAGTGAACTTCAATCCTACTCAAACAGTAGGAGAGGGAATGACTGCACGTGTTGAAGTGGTTCTTTCTGGTGAAGCTCCTCAGTACCCAATTGAATTACCTTTTGCTATTTCAGGCAATACTGACTCTCTTGATTATCAATTACCGGATAATAAGATTGTCATTAATGAAGGAACATCAGGCTATATTGATATTTTCATCAATAAAGATTTTCAAGCAGAAAATGATGAACAGTTAATTGTTAGCTTTGGTGATGAAATAAATGCGGGGGTTCATGATTCCCATACCATTGTTATTACTGAAACTAATATAGTACCCACAACTGAACTGACCATTATTCAGCAAGAGATTGAAATATCTTCTATTAGCAAAGATCAAGGTGAAGTTAAAATAACATTGATGATAAACGATGCTAACCCAGATGATTTGCATATTATTAATTGGGTGTTGCCCGATTATCTAAATGCAGAAATAAGTGCGAATCAACTAACTGTATATTTAACGCCGGATTCGATCACTATACCTGACGATATTCAAAATTTAATTACGATAGAGGTGAGCGTAACTGACAATGGTAGCGGCGAGTTATCGCAAACACACCGACTTAGTATTCCTGTAAACGATAGTTTAGCGCGTTTAGATGGTAGTGATACTGATGGTGATGGCATTGCAGATAATATTGAAGGGTTTGATGATAGTGATGGCGATGGAGTGCCTGCATTCCTTGATAATAACGATATCCCCTATTTACAGCCGTTACATGTCAACGCCGGGGAAACCAAGCTAATGGAAACAGAACCTGGTTTGAAATTACGTTTAGGTAAATATGCTTTACAGCAATTCTCTGATGGCGTACAAATGAGTCAGGCAGAAATGGATGCTACAGGATTAGTACCCACTGATGACTATGATCATCGTAGTGATTACTTTGATTTTGAAATTCATAGTATTCTGCCTTTTGGTCAATCGGCTTACGTGGTTATTCCGCTCAATGATGGTATTCCTGAACATGCATTATATCGCAAATATAATGTAGAGAATGGTTGGCAAAATTTTGTTGAAAACAGCAATAATAACTTAGCTTCCAGTGCATCAGATAACGATGTTTGCCCACCGCCACATAGCGACTTGTATCAAGCGGGTTTAACTGTTGGGCATCAATGTGTTCGGCTAATGATCGAAGATGGCGGGGCGAATGACGCCGATGGTCTTGCAAACGGTATTATTGACGACCCTGGTGGCATTGCGTTAGTGCCTAATTCAGAAGTTGCCAAGGAAACAGATCCTGAACAATCTAGCAGTGGCAGTATGTATTGGTTATTGTTTTTAGTTTTAGTAAGTTTACGTTTGAAAGTTAAGCGAAAAAACTATCGTTAGAAAGTACGCAATTTAAGCTTGTTCGCCCGTTATTTTACTATAAAATAGCGGGCAAATTTACTCTTCAATAAACCCAATTATTTTATGTTTGAACTAAAATATCATACCCCTAAAGAGTGGGCGCAAGTTGCGCTTGCTGATTTCAATTCGTTTTTACTTGATCATGCAACCGCAGAAAAAAAAGCATCAGGTATGGCAATGTCGATGATTTCTCATTACCCAGATAGAAAAAATATGGTTAAAGCCATGGCAGACTTAGCTATTGAAGAGTTAATTCATTTTAAGCAAGTATTAAAACTTATTAATGCTCGGGGTATTCAACTTGGTGCAGACACTAAAGACCCTTACATAACGCAAATTCGTAAAGCTTTTCGCAATGGTAGTGACGTATTCTTTATGGACAGACTTATTGTCGCGGGTGTTATTGAAGCACGCGGTTACGAACGCTTTTCCCTTATTGCTGATGCATTACCAGAAGGTAAAGATAAAGTTCTTTACGACGCAATAGCAAAGTCGGAAGAAAAGCATAAAAACTTATTTATTGAACTTGCTTATGAATATTTTGATAAAGCTGAGGTTGACCTTCGTTTAGAGGAAATTCTAATCTTAGAAGCGGAAATTTGTTCAAAACTGCCATTTAGAGCGGCATTGCACTAGTTATTCATTTTGGATTATTGCTGAATATTTATGTCTAAAAGTTTTACTCAGTATTTTTCGCGTTATGCCGAAAGTGAGCTTGATACGTTAATTACGCATCAAGCTCTTTTACCTGAAAACTTTTTAGTCGAAAATGTACTCGTTATTCCTGCTTATCAAGAAACAAGTGGCTTTATCGAGCGATTTTTAGCTTCCGCATTATCGAAGTCCCCTGTGCTTATGGTCGTCGTTATTAATGAGCCGATAAAAGAGCCTATTGATAATAACGCCCGTATGAAGGACAACCCTCAGCAAAAACTTTATCAGTTTGCACTCTCATGTGGTGAAGTTTTTTGGCAGTATGAAAATCTAACCTTAGTAAAATCTTCATCGAGTAATGCATGGTTACTTGTTGTTGACCGCTTTACACATGCCATAGATAAAGATCAAGGAGTAGGGCTGGCGCGTAAAATTGGTAGCGATTTAAGTGCCTATTTAATATCTATCAGTAGAGTTAAACAGCCGTGGATTTGCTCAAGTGATGCAGATGCGCACCTGCCCAGCAATTACTTCAGTGCACTTAATACTCGCGAAAAAAATAGCGTTGTTTGCTGTTTTAACTTTCATCACAGCTGTGATGATAAAGTCGTACATCAAGCAAACCATCTATACGAAACCGCGTTACGTTATTACGTTGCTGGTTTACAGTATGCTAATTCACCTTATGCATTTTTTACCATCGGTAGTATTTTAGCCTTTAAAGCTGAATCTTATGTACAAGTACGAGGTTTTCCTAAGAGAAGCGCAGGAGAAGATTTTTACCTTTTAAATAAACTCGCAAAACTAGGGCATGTTGAGTTTATTGAAGAAGTGACAATAGAACTTGATGCGAGAGTTTCACTACGAGTACCATTTGGCACCGGTCCCGCTGTTCAAAAAATTATAGAACTACAAACAAATAAACAAACCTACTGTTATTACAACCCTGAAGTTTTTCAGCAGTTAAAACTCACGTTAGCCGCATTTTCTCAATTATGGCAACAAAAGCAATCACTGGAGTCTTGGTTAGGATTACTTCCAAAACAAGCAAGCTCAGCTTTAAAATCAATTCAGTTCGAAAAATTTGTGACTAATCAAATAAAGAGTGATCAAATACAATTCAACAAACAATTGATCGTTTGGTTCGATGCCTTTAAAACACTCAAGTTTATCCATAATCTACGTGAAAACTATTACCCAGATATACCGCTGCAACAAGCTATAGAAAGCGCTAACTTTAAGATACATCCTTAACCTGAAAAGTTAACGGCTTAAGCTCACCTGAACAAATTGTAAGCAATTATTAATAACTGGTTACAAGAATCCCTTATACGACAGTCTTAGTATATATTTAATATTAATAAGTGAGAGTCTAATTAATACTCAGTAACTGTATTTTTAAATACACTGTTTTGGAGGCGATATGGTTATTTACTTAAGAAAACTAAAAAATATCACAATGGTGTTTTTTTTCTTATTGGTACTGACTGGTTGCCAGAATGGCCTTAAGTTAGATGACGCGTTATTAGCTAAAGTCGATGATTTGTATTTAGACCAAGAGTTTCCTACTTATAAAAAATACATCATTGAGACAGAAGAAGATATTTTCCTACTAGACGAACAAATGCGTCTAATGGTAAAAACCAAATTGAAACCAATTCATGATCCACGGATGCGCTCAGTTAAATTATTGAAGCATATTTTTGATCAAGAGAATGTGGCATTAGCTTATAGTTCAGGTGCAAATGTATCCGCAAGAGAAGCCTACCATAACCAACAAGCCAACTGTTTATCTTTAACTATAATGGCCTATTCACTCGCTAGAGAAGCTAACTTAAACGTAGACTTTCAAGATGTTAGTATTCCTGAGTATTGGGTCCGTGATGGGCAGCATAATATGCTTAGTGGCCATGTTAATTTGTTAATAACAAAGGTTAAAAATCCTAGTCATTTACTCCTTATTGGTAATAATACTTTGACCATCGATTTTGATCCCGTTATTTCAAAAAAATTATTTCCAAGTAAAGTCATTAATAAAAAGACTGTCCTAGCTATGTATTACAGTAATAAAGGCGGACAAGCTTTATTTGATAACGACTTGGATAAAGCATACGCCTACTTTAAAGCAGCAACAAAAATTGATCCTAACTTCAGTCCTGCGTGGGGTAATCTAGGAGTGCTCTACAGAAAAATTAAACATGATGATTATGCGATGGTTAACTATCGACATGCTATTGCCCTAGATAATAAAAATTACAATACCATGTCCAATATGAGTCTCATGTTAAATGAGCAAGGTAAATTGGATCAAGTTAAACGTATTCAGAAAATTTTACATAGAAAACGTCATGAAAACCCTTATTATCATGCATTATTAGCTGATGAAGCTGAATATCGCGGTGATCATTCTAAAGCATTAAAGCATTATCGCCGTGCTATTTTACTTGCAAACAATGTGCATGAATTTCATTTTGGTATGGCTAAAATTTACTACGCTATGAACGACCATCAACGAGCTGAGAAATCGTTAAAAAAAGCCATTGCTTATAATAAAAATAAGGAAATAGATAATCGGTACATTGCAAAAATGAGCATAATTAAACAAGAAAGTAATCGTTGAAAGATACCGCTTTGCTGTTCAATATTAGCTTAGCAATAATAAAGTCAACTTTTATCATCTTACTTTGTTCATGAGAGCCGATGAATGATTGGTCTCCCTTTCACAACCTCTCTGACTTAACAGCCTGAGAGGTTCGGAGAAGTAACCCTTTCAAGGTATTCTTTTTCAGTTTAATAAAAGAAATGAAAAGTTTGGGCTTTATTAAGTTTAATTTATTGCTAACAAATAAATTTTCAAAAATTAGCGAGGATTTGGTTTATATGCTTTCCCAAACGCAGAGAAATAGGGTATGTTTACAATATAATAACTAATAAAAATTTTAACTTTTCACCTATGTATAATACCTATATCGCAAGACAAGCAATACTTGATAGAAACAGTACGACTATTGGTTATGAGCTTTTATTTAGAGATAGCCCTGATAATAAATTTCCTGAAATTGATCAAGATGTTGCTAGTTCAAAATTGATCATCCAAAGCCATTTGCAGGGTGATATTCGTGCTATTAGTATGGGCAAGCCTGCTTTTATTAACTTTACTGAAAAATGTTTAGTTAATAAGTACCCGATGATGTTCGATAAAAGAACTATTGTTATCGAGCTCGTTGGCCATAAAACACCGAGTGAACGCTTATTTAAAATCATCAAGTTTTACTACGATAAAGGCTACAAAATAGCATTAACTGAATATGATCTGGATGAAAAGTGGGATGTACTGTTTCCATATTTAGCTATCATTAAAGTCGATATTGAAGTAGTTAACCCTAAACGTTTGCATAAAGTCCTTGATCGTTTAAGAGACTTTGACGTGAAACTTGCTGCAGAAAAAGTAGAAACCAACTTTCAAGTTCAAGCATTAGCTGAAGTAGGTTTTAATTATTACCAAGGCTTCTTCTATCATGAACCTGAAGTTGTTGAAGGACAAACGCTTGCTCCTATAAAGACACAAATGCTTAATTTAATTAGCGAAACTTTTAATTCGCCATTAGATTATGACAAGATTGCCACTATTATTAGTCATGATGTAAATCTTACCGTTGGTCTATTAAAAATGGTTAATAATGTAGCGACTTCAACACGTGTTGAAATTACTTCTTTAAAACAAGCGGCTGCTTATTTAGGTGAAAATAAACTTAAGCAATTTGTAACTATTCTAGCGTTGTCTAAAATGACGACAGAGAAAACTGACGAAGTTTCTAAACAAGCACTTATTACGGCCAAACTCATGACCGTATTGGCAAAAGAAAGTGTCTTTAAAGAAATCAGTGATTTTGCTTTTATTACCGGTTTATTAAGTGCGATTGAAGTCATTCTAAGTATGCCAATTAATGAAATCATTAAAACCATGCCCCTTGCCAGTCCCATTGAAGATGCATTAGTTGACCATTCCGGTTTATTAGGTGAATTACTTGTTTTAACAACAAGATACATCACCGGCAATGGCGATAACATTCATCAGCTAATTGATACGTATTCGCTTGACGCTACCTTCATTCAGCAAGAGTTTGTAGCGGCTTGTAAATGGTGTAAAGAGTTAGGCGTATAGATTGAAATCTTATGATATGTAGTACGGTTAAAGTCATAATTTATTCTAGAGCCGTCATTAAATTTTAACTAATATTTTTATGTTGAATAGCCTGTAATTGAGGTAAAACTAGCGTTTATGTTCAGATAGCATTAGCTGTAGTGAAGGAATTTCAACAGATTTTGTATCGACAGTCTTTGAAAAGCTAGATTTTATATAGAAGAGAGTTAATCGTTAAAGAAAATTGAAAGCAGTAAAGTTTTACTGCTTTCATTAACATGATAAATAAATTATTTAACTCGCATACCTGGTTTAGCGCCGTCATCAGGGTTTAATACCCATAAATCTTCACCGCCTGGTCCGGCAGCAAGTACCATACCTTCAGACATACCAAAGCGCATTTTACGTGGTGCTAAGTTAGCAACCATTACCGTATGCTTGCCAATTAAATCTTCTGGTTGATAAGCTGACTTGATACCCGCAAATACTTGACGGGTTTCACCACCTTCTTCTTTTGAATCAAGTGCGAGAGTTAAGCGTAATAATTTATCTGCTTTTTCTACGTGCTCAGCGTTAATGATTTTGACAATACGTAAATCGATTTTAGCAAAATCGTCAAATTGAATCTCTTCACTGATCGGGTCGCAGCCTAACGGGTCATTAAGTGCAGCAGTATTATCAACAACTTTTGTTTGCTTAGTCTTTTTCGCTTTTTTTGCCGGTTTTTCAGCTTCAGCTTTAGCGAGCAAATTGTCTTTCGACGCATCAGTCATCGCGTTAACTTTATCCATATCTACACGTTGTAGCAAAGCTTTAAATTTATTGATTTTATGGTTTGTTAATAAGTTTTTATGTCCTTCCCACGTTAACTCATCATTTAAAAATGTTGCAGTGCTATCAGCTAATACAGGTAGTACTGGTTTCAAATAAATCATCAAGGTGCGGAACATGTTGATGCCTAGCGAACAAATGTCTTGTACTTCTTGTTGTTTAGTTTCATCTTTTACTAACTGCCAAGGTTCTTTTATAGCAATGTATTCATTAACTTTATCTGCCAAAGCCATTATTTCACGCATGCCACGAGCAAAGTCGCGGGATTCATAATGAGCAGCAATTGAATCGCCTGCCGCCATCACTTCATCGGCCAACGCTTGGTCGTCAACATTAGCAGATAACATGCCGTCGAAACGTTTGGTAATAAAGCTGGCACAACGTGAAGCAATATTGACAACTTTACCGACTAAATCAGAATTTACACGTTGAGCAAAATCTTCAAGGTTTAAATCTAAATCATCAATTTTACTGGTTAATTTTGCGGCATAATAATAACGTAAATATTCAGGGTTCAAATGTTCTAAATAAGTGCGACCTTTAATAAAAGTGCCTTTTGATTTCGACATTTTCGCGCCATTTACGGTAACAAAACCATGTGCGTGAACAGCTGTTGGTTTTCTAAAGCCTGCACCTTCAAGCATAGCCGGCCAGAATAAGCTGTGGAAGTAAATAATGTCTTTACCAATGAAATGGTAAAGTTCTGCTTCTGAATCTAACTGCCAGAATTCGTCAAAATTAATACCTTGCTTATCACATAAATTTTTGAAACTGCCCATGTAACCAATAGGAGCGTCTAACCATACGTAGAAATATTTACCCGGAGCGTTAGGTATTTCAAAGCCAAAATAAGGTGCGTCACGGCTGATATCCCATTGTTGTAGACCAGACTCAAACCATTCGGCAAGCTTATTTGCCATTTCTTCTTGCAATGCACCGCTACGTGTCCATTCTTCTAACATGCCGCCAAAAGCAGGTAAGTCAAAGAAATAATGTTCAGAATCTTTGAAAACAGGAGTAGCACCAGAAACGACAGAACGTGGGTTCAATACTTCGGTTGTAGAGTAAGTTGCGCCACAATCATCACAGCTATCACCATTTTGATCTTCAGCTTTACATTTCGGGCAAGTGCCTTTTACGAAACGGTCAGGTAAAAACATGCCTTTTTCTGGGTCATAAAGTTGAGAAATAACTTTCGTTTTAATATGACCTTTTGCATGTAAACGATTATAAATTTCATGGGCAAAAGCTTCGTTTTCTGCGCTGTGGGTTGAATGATAATTGTCAAAACTAATATGAAAGTCAGCAAAGTCGCTCATATGTTCATCACGTACACCGTTAATCATCTCTTCAGGTGTAACACCTAATTCTTGTGCTTTAAGCATGATAGGTGTGCCGTGAGCATCGTCAGCACACACAAAATAAGTTTCATGGCCACGCATGCGTTGAAAACGTACCCAGATATCCGTTTGGATATGCTCAAGCAAATGACCTAAATGGATAGAACCATTGGCATAGGGTAAAGCACAGGTAACAAGAATTTTGCGTTTATTTTCCGCTTGTGATGATGACTTAGATAACGACATAGAAAGTTTACATTTATTGGTGGTAATTATGGGGGGAATGGTACAGAATTTGTAGTCACTTTTCATCAATAATTATTGCTTAAACGCGATAAAGTGCCTTTTAAAATGTTCTCAAAGATATTTTCCTCAAAAACAGTCTCAAGTGATACACAACAAACGATTCTTAACCATTTAGAAGATTATCGCAGTGAAAGCTTTCCTAAGGGGATCTTGTTCCCTGATATTTGTCCTGAGTTTATTTTAGAAAAAACAAATCAGATAGTGATCAAGTTTTGTTTACCCTTTCCCTGTATTGGCGAAATAGAACCACTCGCGGAAGTATTAAGCGAACAAATTAAACAAACCATACGTTTCGATATTTACTTTAATGTTAAAGCTGTGCGTAGCCATGAGCTTGCCGGCATTAAAAATATAATAGCCATTGCTTCAGGTAAGGGAGGGGTGGGTAAGTCAACGACAGCGGTAAATATTGCCTATTCTTTAATGGCCGAGGGGAGTTCTGTGGCTATTTTAGATGCTGATATTTACGGCCCATCTATCCCGACATTACTTGGGTTGAAAGGTCAAAAACCCACGTCAATTGACGGGAAGTTACTAACCCCTCTAGAGTCAAAGGGGTTAAGCGCAATGTCACTAGGTTTTCTGGTTGATGAAAACGATGCGACTGTTTGGCGTGGTCCAATGGCAAGCCGAGCATTTAGTCAGCTATTAAATGAAACCCATTGGCCAGATATTGATTACTTAATTGTAGATATGCCACCAGGCACGGGAGATATTCAACTAACACTTTCTCAACAAGTCCCTGTTGCTGCTTCTGTAGTTATTACCACCCCGCAAGATATAGCACTAGCTGATGCGATAAAAGGTATTGCGATGTTTGAGCAAGTGAAGGTACCTGTTTTAGGTATAATTGAAAACATGAGCTATCACTTGTGTGAAAACTGTGGTCATCAATCACATTTGTTTGGTCAAGGTGGCGGAGAGCGTGTTGCCGAGCAATATAAAACACAATTGTTAGGGCAATTACCGCTTGATATTGATATTCGTACCGATGCAGATAACGGCCATTCACCAATAACCAAAGATAAAACTAGCGACATTAGCCTGCAATACCGTAAGATAGCGCGAAATCTTGCCGCCCAGTTATATCTACAACTTGATGCGTCGAGTCCAAATACAGCAAGTGTAGTGATTGAAGATTAATACAGAGTCTTCATTTTTATTAATATACGTTATTAACCTAAAGAAGAATTTAAATGAGATTATGTGATAAAGACATAGAAACATGCATCGATAATGGTGAGATTGTTATTGTACCAAAACCAGATATAAGTATGATTTCAGGCGTAAGTGTTGATATTCGTTTAGGTAATGAGTTTCGCGTATTTCAAGACCACACAGCGCCTTATATCGACTTAAGTGGCCCGAAAGCAGAAATGCAAATGGCAATGGATTCAGTGATGAGTGATGAGATTATCATCCCTGATGGAGAAGCTTTCTTTTTACACCCAGGTGAATTAGCGCTAGCGGTAACTTATGAGTCAGTTACTTTGCCTGACAATATTGTAGGTTGGTTAGACGGTCGTTCATCATTAGCCCGTTTAGGTTTAATGGTTCATGTTACAGCACACCGTATTGATCCCGGTTGGTCAGGGCAAATAGTGCTAGAGTTTTACAATAGTGGAAAGCTACCCTTAGCACTGCGACCAAAAATGAAAATAGCCGCATTGAATTTTGAAACAATGTCTTCAAGTGCAGCTCGACCTTATAACAAAAGAGAAGATGCTAAATATAAGAATCAAACAGGTGCAGTTGCTAGCCGAATCAGTGAAGATGATTCAGCCGTAAAATAATAAATCAGCGTAATAAAATGGAAAAGCCCGTAAAACATTATTTTACGGGCTTTTTTTCTGAATCAATTTCATTATATTTTTACAATATAGTAAATTTTTCATTATGCAGGGAGCGATTGCTCTTTAAATTGATTAACGCATAACTCAAGTGCTGCGAGTAGCTTATTCCTATCGTGATAATGGCTACCGGAGCCATCAGACAAGTCGCAATGAATTACGGGCACAAGTGCCGAGGTAATATTTTTATCATGGCAAATAACACTATCAATTGGTAAACAGCCAATATTGCTTTTTATCCAATTGAGCTTTTCATCTAAAGACAATGCCGCGGCAGGACTTTCTTCTGCACATAAATTTTCTATAAATACACAGTGAGCAGAACTCGCTTGTATTGCTTTGCTGATGTCCCTTACTAACAAAGGGGGTATAACGCTCGTGAGAAAACTACCAGGGCCTAAAATTATTAAATCGGCAGATTCTATAGCTTCAACACAATATGGTAAGGTTTTAACTAAGGGAGCTAATAAAAGGCTATCAGGCATTATTGGCATTTTATCTACAGACAGTTCACCTACTTTACAGCGCCCTTTGGGATAAAAGCCCATTAAATCGGTAGGGGTTTCTGACATTGGATATAATGCAGTTTTAACGCCTAATAAACGCCTAACAAGTTTAATCGAGTCTAATGGACGTGACTGAATTTGTCCGAGCACATAAAGTATTAGATTACCAAGATTATGACCACCTAACTCGTCTTGACCGTCAAATCTAAAGTTAAAGAGTTGACTACCGACAGAGTCTTTATCAACAAGTAATGTTAAACAGTTGCGTAAGTCGCCCCAAGCAATAGAACTACTGCGTTTTCTTAAACGGCCTGTCGAACCGCCGTTATCGGTTGTTGTTACTATACCTGTTAGTTGTTTTTCTAAAAAAGAAAGTGTCGATAATACACGGCCTAAACCATGCCCCCCACCAATAGCTACAACATTCAGCTCTTCTATTTTCATGAAAAATTCTTTTAATCAGATCTTAGTACAACTTTACCTTCAATTTTGTCAAAAATAAACCATAAACGTTGAATTGGTTGTGTTTGCCTATGTTTTAAAAACAATAGATTTTAAATGGTGTTATAAAAATAATTCTTTGTCATTCGTAATATCTGGAATATGTGTTTCAAATATAGCGACTTATTAGAAATAGGGCGGTGATAAATAGCTGATTAAACAAAAAATAGTCAACCTGTCGTATAAATAAACACTTAAGTAGAAACTTTGAAAAAAAAGGCTTTTTATCTAAAAAAAGAGTTGACACTTTGGGGGGGGGTGCTTAGAATGCGCCTCGCTTTCAACGAGTGATTACTCATTTGTTTAGCAATAAATTTATAACGTATTAGGCCACGTTATCTATTTATAAGCGGGGCTATAGCTCAGCTGGGAGAGCGCTTCGCTGGCAGCGAAGAGGTCTGCGGTTCGATCCCGCATAGCTCCACCAAATATTTATTTTGTTTGAATCAGTTTTATTATTCAAACAAGTTTGGTTTCAAAGTGTTATTTACTTTGAAATAGAAAAGTTTACTTTTCACGATAGATTTTGTGTCCCTATCGTCTAGAGGCCTAGGACACCGCCCTTTCACGGCGGTAACAGGGGTTCGAATCCCCTTAGGGATGCCACTTATTCTTTGAAATCTCATTAGAGATGAATTGAAATAGGTAAAAGGGTATAACAAACTAGGTCTTGTTATCTCCTTTGATTTAAAGGTGACTTTGAATCATAAAAAACAAGATGCGAGTCTTGTCTGATACTTTTCTAAAGTATTTGAATGTTGATTATTCAATGTTTGAATATTTAATAGTTTTAGTGTCCCTATCGTCTAGAGGCCTAGGACACCGCCCTTTCACGGCGGTAACAGGGGTTCGAATCCCCTTAGGGATGCCACTTATTCTTTTTAATCTCAATTGAGAAGGGTATAACAAACTAGGTCTTGTTATCTCCTTTGACTTAAAGGTAACTTTAATCATAAAGAACAAGTCGAAAGTCTTGTATGATACTTTTCTAAAGTATTTAAGTATTGTTTATTCAATAATTGAGTATTTAATAGTTTTAGTGTCCCTATCGTCTAGAGGCCTAGGACACCGCCCTTTCACGGCGGTAACAGGGGTTCGAATCCCCTTAGGGATGCCACTTATTCTTTTTAATCTCAATTGAGA
>MAAB01032350.1_pt1 | contig 32261 bp, 29 predicted proteins | sample 1115991 | NCBI WGS metagenome assembly MAAB01 (sample SAMN04961124, study PRJNA320927) | seawater metagenome | isolation source: sample BD02T18 sea water enriched with oil for 18 days | place: USA:Gulf of Mexico | collected 2013-07-27
GCTTCAGCTGAACCTTTTTGATCGAAGAAATTTGTACGATTTGTTCTCGCCACCAATTGATGACGAGCCAGATAAAAACAAACAGTTGTCGATGTTATGAAACTGTGGGACAGCAGTGTGTTAGTGCATATAGATGCAATTCAATCCAATTTGGTATCCATATGCACTTGAAGATATTTCACCATGCCTCAGTGTACCGCCGCGTTAAACTCCTTGATAAATCCAGCCCCAGTACCGCGACAAATCAGCGAATCAGGGTGAACGGCTATCGGATGCTCTACATCATGAGGATAAGGATCAATTCCCAATTCTTCAAAGACAGTATAAGCATCAGGATAGTAGGCAATGAAAGCATCAATACGACCAGAATCAATCTTCTTTATATTGGTTTTAATATCAGAAACCAACTTTGGAGAAATCCCCGATGCATCAAACTTCTTTCCATAAGGCATACCGTTTCTAGCACCAACATTTTTCCCTGCAAGTCCCTTTAGGTCACTAATAATTGCTTCCCCTTTGCCAGTAAAAATATACACCTTCGCAACACTCATTGCTTTGGTGACGACAACATTGTCTCCATATTCATAAAAATCTGGATTCTTATTAGCAGGACTTAAACAACAATTATTACACTTAGTAAACTCAGCCTCAGCTCTAGCAGGCGGCAATACCACAACCTTTGCCTTTCCAGATTGAACAACAGCCTTGCTAATAATTTTATCATATTCCCCCTTGCCATCTTTTTGGTGGAGCCCTGGTATATCGAGTGCAAAGACAGAAACCTCTGATTGAACAGTGGTAGAGAATAACGCTATAAATACAAATACTATTAGATTACTTTTCATGATATTTCTCTCATGCCCAAATGTCAGTAAAACCTAATATTAGACCATCTCGGAATAAACGCTTAAAAAACAAACGCAAAAGATGAGCAGCTAGCTTTGCCACCAACCTCCTAGCTAGATTTTTTAATTACCCGACGTCGTAGTTCCACAATTCATATCGACAGATATTCTCAAACCCCATTCGCTGATAAATAGGCTGCCCCATAGCGGAAGCTTGTAAAATCACATTGCTATACCCTTGTTGTAGCGCTTCACGAACAGCATGCCAAGTTACTAGCTCACCATAACCTTTTTTCCTCGAAGCCTTTCCTGTTGCAACCCAATATATACCCGCAACTTCTGGAGTATTTACTAGCATTGACGTCGATACGGGAATACCTTCGACAAGAGCAAGATACAAATGTACGTTGGGTTGAGCGATAAAATCGGTATTTAAAATTTGTCGAGCTAACCATTCCGGCAGTTCGTATGCCTCACAAACCAAGGTGATGTATTGTGACAATTCGTCCTCAGTACTTGGCTGGATAACAGATAACACATCATTATTGACTGGAAGCTCACGATCGTCGGGAAAGGTCATTCCAGGCAAGACCGTCTCCAATACAAAACCCTGTTCCTTAAACAAGTCTCTACTTTGCACTGACCAGGGCTCATGTACACAAAATTGAAACGACTTATTAATTTTTGAAAAATAGTCTTTTGCAACGGTTATATCTTGCTCCGTGACTATTCGTTGAGATGATGTGAATACCGTATTAAAAAAGGGAATTGAAATGCCGCAATTGGTAATCACGAGGTCATCTAGGATTTGTATTTCACCCTTAGGTGATGTGGCCATCATTTGCTGCCAGGCGTAGATAAAATTATTGTCTGCATTAAAAATGCTTCGATCTACTCGTTGGTCCGCTGGCTGGTTTGTCTGCAATGAGGGTTCCATGTTAAGTCCTTTTATTTAGGAAGATATCCTCCGTAAAAATTACCCTATCAAGCAGGTGATGTCGACAAGTTCCTGCTCCCTCGATTATAAAAACGTTAAACCTAATCGAGGGAGCAAGCACTTCCTGTCAAGACAGAACCTTATTTTGATTCAAACAGATCTAATACTCATAAAAAGGGATTCGCAAAAAGCAGCATCACACCAATCCCTATCGCTATCATGGGTACCGCTTCTAAGGTGCCTGCCATTAAAAAGGCTTTTACCTGGAGTTTTTCTGCCGCCTCAGGCTGACGCGCGACGCCCTCTACAAAGCTTGCACCCACCCTACTAATACCAAGACCTGAGGCTACAGCTGCACCTCCTATCATCAACCCTGAAGTGATTAAGCTTGCTGCAATTACCATTTCCGATTCCATTAGCTTCTCCTCGTTGTGTTTATCTCTTGAGACTCATGTGACCCACACGGCTTAGTGGTTTTCTTTATTACCGTTTTAATATACAGTGTTTCCAAACCAAGGATAATCCCACAAAATAAAATAACATTGTTTATATATATGAACAGTTGAGAGGTATTATGAGCCGATGGGAAGGGTTCGAGGAGTTTGTTCAAGTTGTTGATACTGGAGGGTTTTCTGCTGCGGCTCGAGCAACAGGTGCATCAAAAGGTCATATTAGTCAGCAAATTAGCCGCCTCGAAGATCGATTGGGAGCTCGCTTACTTAACCGCACCACAAGAAAGATATCATTGACCGATGTCGGTGAAGAATTTTACGACAGATGCACTCGTATCATTGAAGAGCTGGATGAGGCAGAGCGCTCCGTATCGTCTTTACAGAGTGAAGCAAAAGGCATTCTACGAATCAGTACCCCTAGCCTTCTAGGTGAAATACACCTTGTTCCAGCACTCGCTGAATTTCAAAAAACACATCCCAAATTAGAAATAGAATTAAACTTCAGCAGTCGCAAAGTGGATCTTATTGAAGAAGGCTACGATCTTGTTATTCAGTTAGGCAAACGCACCGATATCAACGTTGTTAATAAACCATTATGCCGTACTCGTTTCCATGTAGCAGCCAGCCCTGATTACTTGGAAGACCACGGAGTCCCAAAAAAACCATCTGATTTAAAACAACACAATTGCCTGATGTTCACGCATCTTGGCCAGAGTAAACCGTGGAAATTTGTGAGTGCTAAGGGAAAAAAGCAAGAATCTGTCAAAGGAACATGGCGCAGCAGTAGCGGAAACGCACTTAGGGCAGCGGCTATTCAAGGTTTAGGGCTTGTTTACCTTCCTGATTATTATATTGCAGACGATATCAAATCTGGAAAATTACAGATGATATTGTCAGAATGGAGCGCTGTAGAAAGGGATATTGTGGTGATTTACCAAGAACGTCGCCACTTATCCGCAAAAACTCGATTGTGTACAGAACACTTAATGAAACATTTTGAATCCGTGCAGTCTTTTGGATAGATAACGCAAGCCCCCCTTTAAGCATCATTTGCTGAGAGCCTTTCTAGAGCCCTCTTTGCTGAGAAAGAAAACGTTGTTCCACCGCTTTACCAGCAAGCCCATAACCCTCCACTTTGGTATGTTGACTCATCGTTAAAGAGCCAAATAGACGATCCCACACTGCCAATGTTGCGCCAAAATTCTTGTCAATATGCTCTGGTGCAACACTATGGTGTATTTGATGTTGCGCGGGGCTAACAACCCAACGTTCAAAGTAACCAAATCCCAACCACACGCTACTATGACGCAAATTAGAACCCGCCATGTTAAATAAAAAACCCGTGATGGTGGCGCCAAACACCGTATATGGATGAATCCCGTTATCAAAAAAGTAAATAAACATAGCGCTCACAAAACCAATAACCAATAAACTACGAATACTATTCACGAGCATTTCCGCCCAATGAATCCGATATAACGTCATAGGGGTGAGTATTGTTGCGCTATGGTGAATGGCATGAAAACGCCAAAACAGCGGAACTTTGTGATACAGGTAGTGAACAAAGAAACGACTAAAATCTTCCACCAAGAACAACACCAAAGTAAATAAAACCGTTACCGTCATCTCTGGTAACTGCCAGAAATCTCCGGCACCAAACCACCTGTACAGTATCCGGTTAATGGTAATTGCTAATGCTACCCCTCCCCCTAGCACCGGTACAACCAACGCTACACGAAGAATGTGGTTCAAAAAAAACCAATAAAAATCAATACGACTCGATGGATGAAGCCACAACTTCCAGCTCAGTGCCTTCGCCAATTGTCGGGGAAGGTGTTCCCGACGAGCCATACCCAAGCCGAACGCTATCACTGCGCTACTGAGTAAATATAACCAATATATACGCTTTTGAGGGTCAATAAAATATTGCGCAGACTCCAACCCAATGAATAACAGCTGCTGTAATCCTTCCATTATCTCAATCATGTCATCTCAGGTATCGTTGTCCCTGCATCAAATTGACCACATTCTAGCCAACACAGGCAATCATTGATATAACGATAATGATAACAATAACGATAACAATAACGCTATTGCTAATAATAATCAGAATGATTATCATCCCCATATGATTAACAATTGTACTTAGGGGAAGAAGAATGTCCAAGTTAAAAGTTTTTTTGGGGGTCGCTGCACCTGTTGCTGTGGTCAGCATAATCACGGCATGTGGCGGCGGTGGTAGCAGTAGCAGCACCGCAGCTCGAAGCGTTAGCGCAGCTGATGTAACATCAAACTACGTTGATATCGCTTACGCTATGTATTCTGACTCTTTAAGCACCGCAGAATCGCTACAAACCGCTGTCACCGCTTTATTAGCAACACCAACAGAAGACAACTTGGAGCTAGCCCGCGCCGCATATAAAGCAGCCCGAGTTCCTTACCAACAAAGTGAGATTTTACGCTGGGATACTGATATCACTCTCGGTAGCAATACTGGAGATGCTGGCATCGAGTCCGTTGACGAATGGGAAGGTCAAGTAAATGCCTGGCCATTAGCTGAAGGTCTAATTGATTACGTTGACGGCGGTGACGGCAATAACATCATTTCAGGTGTAGAAACAATCGATAGTGCTTACCTTATGGCACAGAATGGTGTTGATGATAACGACGCCAACGTCGCCACCGGTGTTCACGCCATTGAGTTTTTACTGTGGGGCCAGGACCTTAACGACACAGAAGCCGGCTCTGGTGAACGTCCCGCTACCGACTATGATACCGGCGCAGGTTGTACCAACGGAAACTGCGATCGTCGCGCACAATATCTAGAAGTTGCGACTGAACTGCTTGTTAGCGACCTCACTAACATGGTCGCAGAGTGGTCTCCTGCTGCCGTATCCACTGATGGCACTCTTGCATATAACTTCGTAAACCATGACGATGCAATCGCCTACATTGCAGGTTCAATGAAAGTAATGGCAGACGACGAGCTTGCCGGAGCTCGCATGGGATCAGCCCTAGAACTCGGCGATACTGAAGAAGAGCACGATTGTTTTAGTGATTTAAGCCATGTTGCAATCTACAACAACTTTCAGGGCATCAAGAACGCGTTCTACGGTACTTACAGTAGCGCAAATGGGGATAGCACTATAAGTGGAGCAAGTTTTGGTACGCTACTCAAGCAAACAGATTCCAATACTTACAGCACAATTGACGCAGCATTTACTAGCATCGAAGCTAAAATGGCAGCCATCCAAACACTAGGTGAGACAGCTGATCCGATCCTGAAGTTTGATCAAATCATTGGCCTTGGTGAAGGCAACGAACATTACGATAATGCCAACGCTGCCAGCTTAGAACTTGTTGAGCTGGGCATTGAGCTAGATTTAGCGCGCCAAGCATTAGCCTTAGCAGAACTAAACACTGGCGGTGGTGGTGACGGGGATTAATCCCACCCTCAGCGAATAGAATAACGCTGTACGCCAATAGGAAAACAAGCGCCAGCTTAGAGAGCACTCTCTTGCCCGCGCTTGTTTTCCTATTTTACACCGAGAATAACCAACATAGACACCATCATGAAGTTATCTACCCTCCCTCTTTGTTTATCTAGTTGCCTGTTAGTTGGCTGCGGCTCAGGTGGCAGCAGCAGCGATACCACACAGCAAGATCATGCCCTACAAATTGAGCACCTTTCCGCCGGCGACACCAGCGTAACTTTCTCAAACCCAAGCGCCTTTTCTCAACATGTCGCAAATATGTCCGATGCTGAACGAATCAGACGATTTAATCTTGGTGATGATTTTTTTGAAAACCCCTGGGTTGAAAAGCAAGCCAGCACCGAACTAAGGGATGGTTTAGGCCCCCTGTTTAACAACAACGCTTGTCAAGACTGCCACATACGTGATGGCCGTGGACACGCTCCCAACGTATCAGCAACAGAAGATGGCACTAACTTTTCCAGCATGCTGATCCGGGCCTCCCGCAGCAGCATCAGCGACGCAAATTTACAAGCCATGCAGAACGGTACCCTGGCAAATGTCGGTGATAGCAGTGTCGGGGGGCAATTACAGCAGAACGCTATATTTGCTATCGAAAAAGAAAGCACCTTACGAGTAAGCTACACTCCTGTCACCATCACCTTTAACGACGGATACACCGTTGAGCTTCGCAAACCGCAATGGCACCTAACGAGTAACTATGCTGACCAAGGTTACGATTTTAATGCCGACACCGTCTTTTCTGCCCGAGTTGCCCCACCAATGATAGGGCTAGGGCTATTGGCGCTTATCCCTGAAGCCGACATCCTTGCCAATGAAGACGTTAATGATACCGATCAAAATGCTATCTCAGGCAAAGCAAACCGCGTTAAAAATCACGTCAGCGGCCAAGTAGAACTTGGGCGATTTGGCTGGAAAGCAGGCCAACCCACCCTTCGACAACAAGCAGCAGGTGCCTTTGTTGGCGACATGGGCCTAACCAGCGAAATTTTTCTCGATGAAAATTGCTTATTACATCAAGACGACTGTCTGACGTCACCTAACGGTAATGGTGATAGCTCAAGAGACTATGACTTTGAAGTCTCTTCTGGCGTATTGGATCTCATCGAATTTTATTCCCACAACCTAGCTGTGCCTGTTCGCCGAAACGCCTACGGCGAGAATGTACAAGAAGGAAAGGCATTGTTTGCACAAGCCGGATGTAATAGCTGCCATGTTGAAAGCTATCAAACAGCAAGCAGCGAAGAGCATCCTGAATTAGCAAACCAAACAATTTTTCCATACAGCGATTTGTTATTGCATGACATGGGAGAAGACTTGGCAGATTTCACAGTCGACAATGTAAGTGTCGCCGACACTGTGTTGGTTGAGTATCAAGCTAATGCAAAAGAATGGCGCACCCCCGCTCTTTGGGGATTAGGGTTAACCCATACCGTTGATCCAGAGGCAACATTCTTACACGATGGACGTGCTCGCACTATAATGGAAGCTATTCTTTGGCATGGTGGTGAAGCACAGAGTGCGAAGAATGCCGTTCTGGACTTTGACAATGAAGAGCGTGATGCACTGATAGAATTCTTGTCAGACTTGTAACGCTTAACCAATAAAAAAGGGGCTATATACGAAAGTACATAGCCCCTTTTTTATTGGTTTTCTGCAGCTTCAGCATAGCCCTTCCCTACCATGTAGAAGTAGTTTGTCATCCAAGCGTTGACCCCACACACGCCGCGTTGGAGATTGATCTTACGACTTTCCCGTAATACCAATAATAACGATTCGCACTTACATTGGTATTTCTGTATATTTGCCCTGGAAAAGAGTTGGTATGTATACCGAGTGCTTATTAGACAAACCTCCCCTTTGTGAATTTATTACGTTTAAAATATTACTAATGAGGTTCTGTGTGAAAGTTAAACGCTTTTTTCGTATCTTCTTTTTTGCAATTTATTTACTAATTTCCGCATGTGGAAGCTCCTCGGGAGAGGCTGTCAATGTAAATAGTACCGACAAAGCAACCGACATCGGTGACCCGACATCACCAAACGAGAACCAAACAGACAACTCCAATCAATTACCACGTATTGAAACTATAAATAACTTCATAGTTACTGAAGGTAGTGTATTTCAATTAGTGGCAAGTGCTAACGACCCTGACGGCCAAATTTCGACCTATCAATGGCAGCAGCTAAAAGGTCCTACCATTGAACTATTCGAAACCAAAACCAATACATTAACACTTCGCGCACCAGAGGTTAGTTTCGACACTCCACTCTTATTCGAATTAACCGTCTCCGATAATCAGGGGGCTACAACGTCTGAGCAGTTTACGCTGACAGTGGTTCAAACATCAAATCGCGCACTTATCACGGGAACCGTTAGTTTCGACAGACTCCTACATAACATTACCACCAATGCTTGGGATACAAGTCATGTTCAGCAACGCCCATCGCGAGAAATCCTCGTTGAATTAGTTGCAGGCGACAGCGTCATTAACAGTACGTTTACCGATATATATGGCACCTACAAATTCCCCCTTCCATCCTATGTAAACTATCCTACTGTTCGGGTCCGAGCGTCTGCGACACTTCGCTCCGACATAAAGTGGTTAGTTGACGTTAGAAATAACACCGATTATAACAACGACACGAAACAGTACCCCCTATACAGTATTGAAAGCGACATTATTGATTTAGAAAAAGCGACCCTCCTTACTGAAGAAGATATTGTTAGTGAAGCGGCATTTAGAGCCTGGCTATCAATGCTGGTTATCGATATCAATACCGATAGTACATCGAGAGACGCTGCGCCCTTCGCCATTCTAGATACCACTTACACTATTCTGCAGCACCTTAATAATGAATGGGACCCCTCTGCCATATTCCCTGACCTAACGGTCTATTGGAGTAAAAATAATACTGCGGAAGAAGGAAATTTCAATGAAGGTAAAATTAGCGCCGCTCACTATAAACGAAGCGAAAGGGCCATAGTCCTAAAAGGTGACATCAATAACGATGCAGATGAATATGATGAAATGCTGATCGGCCATGAATTTGGTCACTTTTTCCAAAGCGTTTTTTCACGAGATCACTCTGTAGGGGGAATTCACACCTTTAGTGATCATTTAAATATGAGCGTTGCCTTTAGCGAAGGTTTTGCGACCGCATTTGCAGGTATGGCTTTAAAGCAGTCCGTTTATAGAGATGGTTCACTTCAAGGTGGATTTCATGTAGACCTCGAAAACAATACAATTGACACCGTCGGCTGGTATAACGAAACATCAGTAGCATCCCTTCTTTACGACCTTTATGACAGTACTAACGAAAGCGTTGATAACACCAGTCTAGGAATGGCCCCTATATTAGACACTATGCGTAACGAAATCCCTTCACAATCTGCCAAAACCAGCATCTTTAGTTTTATGGCAGGGCTCTACCACATAGAACCAGAAATAGAGCCCGACGTGGAAAACCTTTTACTAAACAACCAAATATCGCCTTACGAACTCGATCCTTACGGCACCACTGAAACAAATAATGCTGGTGTAGCCAGCTTGCTGCCTATTTACAAAAACATAACCGTAAATGGAAACAGCGTAACCGTCTGCAGCATCGATGACTTTATGACATATGAATACAACGCCAACAAACTTGGAGCACGACAATACCTACGCTTTTCCGTAGATGAGGACACCGCTTCGGAAGTGCACAATATATACGTTGAAGGTGATTTTGGGAGAGACCCTGAAGTTTCCATCTATTACCAAGGAGAGCAACTTAACTCTGCAAGAAACCCAAACGGAGCCAATGAACTACTCATACTTAGCCTCGACAGAGGGGAGTATGTTATTGAAATCGGCGATTTCTTTAACTTAACGATCCCACTGGGTGAAACTTGCTTTACCGTTAGCATTACCACTGACGACTAAACACTCATATAACAGAGCACTTTACTTTTACATTCACCCAATAACCGCCAAAGTGCAGAGTGCTAAGAATACGGCACTGGCCTTCGACAATAAAGAGATGGTAGCGCACACTGAATCGATGGATTATTCACTTCGTCACACAGTAGGAAAAATTATTTATGGAAATAAATCAGAAAACCAATGATTTTATTTTACTGTGTACTTTTCTAAGTTCATTTTCATCATCATTAAAGCCATAACGAATAACAATTAACGCATTACATATCTCAATTATTTCATTACGATTAACCGAAAAATATGCCGCTGCCCTAAGCTTATAATTCTCAGGGCCTTCACAAGGGTTTATCTCTAACCCTTGTGAAGCCAGTTTTTTCTGAAAAAACTGATAAACATCCAATGAATCTAAAATTTTTCTTTTCGTTGAATAATATGCATAACAACAATAGACCATAAATAAAAATACAATAGAACTCGGCAGCATCCAAAACTTCAATCTATCAATACCTAAAGCGACGAGTAGCTGTTCTTGTAGCTGAACATTATAATGACGAAAAATCAGATCAATGCTTTCTTCTAAATTGCTTTTTAGCATATAGAAATAATCTACTTCCGCATTCTCAGCGACCTCATCGTCTACCCTAGGTTCGCTATATAACTCGCCAGTTGCAGGTACAATAACCGTAGACTGTCCAGAAACCGCTATGGTTGGATCCATTCTAAACCAATAATCCCCCGTCCAATACTCCACCCAAGCATGTGCCATCATGCTTGTTACCTCAATGCTGTTAGCAGCCCCAACTATTGCGCGACCACCACGAAATCCAGTAACTAAACGAGCGGGAACACCCGCCGCTCGCAAATATAACACTAACGAACTAGCATAATGTCCGCACTGCCCCACTTTACTCTCAAACACAAAGTCATCCAGAGACTGCTTGCCAGCCGAAGGAAAGCGATCTATATCGTAAGAAAAGCCAGCATGACTATAGTGAGACAATAATTTTTCCAATATAAGCGTTGGCTCTTTGCCTTTCATAGCACGACCAAACTTATACAATCTAGGGTTACTACCGGGCGGATAATACAAAGCAGCCTTCTTCTCAAATCGAGTAAGTCCCACTCTTCTTTTTGTTGCTCCTACTAAAATACTCTCGACATCATATGAAAAATCCTTATTTAACGAATCAACCGCTATCAATTGTTGATCACGTGTCATCAACGTCCCCTGAGGTCGGTAAACAGGAAAATCTAAGCCATACAGCCAACGTTTACCATGGGCTGGGATAACCATATGATAACGCGTTGTCGGATATTTATTCACGCCAAAAGAATCCACCCTACCCTCTTTCTGCCAGTGTTCACGCTGCTGCCACGTTTCACCATCGTAGCGCCAAAATACCGCTGCACGCCAATATAAAAAATCCATATCAGGCACAGTATCGTCAAAGGTCACGGTAAACAATGCTGTATCAACTTTACTTAACGAGGACAACTGATCCAAGTTGAATGTTTCAGCCTGAGCTTTAGCGGCTCTACCACCTGTCGTACTGGTGGATAATTTTCCCGAACTATCAAAAGACTCCTCTTGCGTACTAAACCACGAATTTACACCTTCAAGCTGCCATGAAAATAACACGGTAGGCAAGCGTGGAAACAAAAGATAACACACAACGACAAGTGGCAAAGAGAACAAGAGTAAACGAGAAAACAAAAAAACAAACGCCCACTTTACAACATTCACATTGTGATTATTCAGAGATATCAAGCTCATAGAAACAAACAGTAAAAACAAGAACAAATAACTAATGGAATCATAACCAGAAATAATAGACTCGGAAAACACAACTGTTGATATAAGAAAAACACCAATAGCATCGCGATGCGGGTTACCGTCACAAAATTTTAGCCAGGCCACCAAAATAACTAACCCATTAACGGTCAGTGGATGAAACCAGCCATAACGTCGATAGAGGTAAAAGGCCGCTACAAACAAGAAAAAAACCGAAAAGAGCCTAACAACAGTGGTTATTCTGAGAGTTTTTTTAATAAAAAACAAATGGAATTCACTTATCCCACAAATAACACAAAAATACCACCGACAAACAACCAACAAAAACGAAAGTAAAACAAACAGTAAAAACACACTACCAATAGTCACGAAATAAGGGTAGCTTGCAACAAGAAGCAGCCCAATCAGTAATGAAAAAGCGCTGGATGAAATCACCCTATCATGCTCAATTTTATACATTCTACACGGCCACCTTATCAGCCACTAGCGAACTACACCGGCGCAGGCCAAAAGAAACAGGTTCATCAGGACACCTAAAATTGGCAAGCAAAGCTATACATCGATCGAAGTGAAGACTACCACGACCTAACGGGACATTGTGTCCAGGAAAATCCAAACCATATTCAATGTTATTTTTATGCGCAAATACAATCTTATTTGTCAATGACACAATACGTTCCTCAACATCACCCTCCTCCTGGGTCCAAGCTAAAAGAAGATCATTATCGCTATCATTTCCTAATTCTTCCTCAAAGCTTCTAATAGTCAACCTATCTGTTTTAGAAAAATATGGCCAATAGATACGATTAATAGCATCGCCATTTTGATACTCTCGTAAGCCATCTAAGTTAAACTTATCGGATAAAACACCTTTACAATTAGAGTAATTTACAGAATCAACATAAACGGCATCTATTATGGGTAAACATAAAAACTCTAGGCCAAGATCAATTAACACATTAAAATTAAAAAAACCTATGGGGTAATCACTTGAAAGCCTTAACCCCTGCAAAAAATAGCTACCTCGACCTAAACCATCTAAATCAATCGTTATTGTTTTTTCACTATACGGTTCTAAGTCGAAAACACTTAAGGACCTTCCCTGTAAATCAATCGACAAAGTTGATCTAGCCAAGGAAGTTGGATTTTCAACAACAAAACTAAACCTTAGCTTTTTATCTGCCCCCCCCCTTAATGTACCAACGCCTCTAAATTTTAGACCATATAAGTTTCTATGTGTAAACCACAAGCTAACAATAGACAAACTCAACAAAGAAAAAGCAAAAAACAGCGATAAGTTACTATTCACAGGATTAGTTAACGACAAGAAAACAATTGTTACTATTACGATCATAATAACAAAACCCATGGCTTCCAAATTAAATTCTCTACTTTTATTCGTAGATTTGTTTTTACTAAGAAACGGCGACATGGGACAAAACAATCTCGCTTGGCAATACGTCTTCTGGTACGTTTAATGTCAAACGATGATCTATAACGCTGGGTAATAACTCTTGAATATCTTCTGGTAACACATAACTCCTTTTATGAAAAAGTGCATATGCCTTTGCTATAGACAGTAAACCAACCAGGGATCGAGAGGATAATCCGTGAGAGAAATACTTGGATTTTCGAGAAAATTCAGCAATATCCAATATGTAGTCATATACTGCTTGCGAGCAGTGCTGTTGCTTAACGATGTTTTGTAATTGAATAAACTCCTCAGTAATAATTACCTGACTTATATCCTTTATTAGCTCTTGACGATCTTCACCCATCAAAACACTGCACTCTGATTTACGATCCATATATCCCAAACGAATACAAATAAGAAAACGGTCGAGCTGAGACTCAGGTAATGCATGCGCACCCACTTGATCAATAGGGTTTTGCGTTGCCACAACACAAAAAGGCACTGGCAATAGCCGTGTTTCACCTTCAATAGTGACCTGCCTTTCGGCCATTGCCTCTAACAACGCACTTTGTGTTTTAGGGCTTGCTCGATTTATCTCATCCGCCATTAAAAACTGTGTAAAAATAGGCCCCGCATGAAATGTAAAACTCTCCGTTTCACGCGAGTACATTGACACACCCAAAATATCACTAGGCAGTAGATCATTCGTAAATTGCACCCGCCGATAAGAGAGCCCTAGCACAGCTGCTAAGCTTTGTACCAACGTTGTTTTACCTTCACCTGGCAACCCCTCAACTAACAAGTGCCCCCCTGACAAGAGGCATGAAACAGCCCATTGTATTTGCTTTTCTTTACCGACAACAACGCTATTTAGCACGTTCAATATATTGTTTAGTTTTACCTGAGCGTCATTCATTGCTGAATCTGAAATATTTCCCATAATATATCCACACTAAAGCCAACCCTACCAAAAAGAATCACATTATTTAATTTCAGATAACATATCTCGCTATTCTGTCGAAATCACTGGATTTTTATGGCCATTTAAAAGTGCCCTTTCCTCCCAATCTTTTGCTTTAACCATAGATTTTTCAGTACCAAAACCATTTCGATAGCTATGAGCCAGCATAAATTGCGCATGGCTATGATTTAACTTTGCTGCTTGCTCATACCAATAGAAAGATTTTTCATAATCTTTATCTCGACCTAAACCAAAAAAATGCATCTCAGCCATCAATGTCATTGCTGAGGAATTCCCTGTAATAATTGACTTGGCACACCAGCTATAAGCCTTGTTATAATCAACAGAAGCTGCGCCATCATGGCCGTACATATATTTAAAACAATACGAATGCATAATTTGTTGATGCAGATTTTTTTTAAAAGATCCCCCTACTCCTGATGTACTTTGGCAAGCAACCAACAACGAACAGACAAAAATAGCAAGAATATATTTCAATCGTTTCATATTTATCATCGACATAAACCTGCACACTGTAACGACAACTGCTCAACACTTAATTGGCGGTCATCTTGATTAAATTCAACTTTATTGAACTCTCCGTCTTCTGGATTTTTTAACAAACGAGGCGTAATCAATAAGATCAATTCACTACGCTGTTTATTATCGATGGTAGAACTAAACAAACGACCCAACAATGGGATTTTCCCAAAGAAAGGCACTTCACTGACTTCATCACTTACGCTTTCACGTATCAACCCACCTACCGCGATCGTGTGGTTATCTTTAACAATAATCGTACCTTCGAGCTCTGCAATATTAATAGTATCAATGGCCAGCGTTTGAATCGTGCCCTGGGAAGTTACTAGGCTAATCTGCCCACCTCCTTTCCTTAAAATCGAATTTTCTTGTTGCACACTTAGGGTTATTATTCCATCTTTCGCATTAATAAACGGCGTTATTTCTATTGAATTACCAATGTCTTTTACGCTGGTTTCAGGTATCACGCTACCGCCTGTTACCGCAGTATTATTGCCAACTTCAGTTACAACGGCGGTTGCCGTGTAACCCGTAACGATAACCTGTTGTTCACCCACAAATAATTTTGACGGCCGATTATTTGATGCCAATATCATCGGAGTTGACAAAACATTAACCCGTTTATTTTTTTGTAACAATTCGATATTAGCCTTCAAATGATCATTCATATATTCAAATATAAACGTCCCTTCATTAGAAAGACCGTTATTTCCAAAAATAATTGGCTGTAAACTATCGCCTTGAGCAGAAACATCATTCACTTCAAAATTAAAAATTGAACTGAATTTGTCATCGATCAATACATCAAGTATTTTCATTTCCAACAAAACCTGAGGTATAGGCCGATCAAGATCCTTAATTAAACTGCCTATTTGCTTTAAAGCTTCGCGATCACCTGTTCGTACTAACACCAAGTTATGCTCTGAAACTATCGAAACATAAATAGGTTCTTTCTGAACAGACAAGATTTGCAGCTGGCGACCAGATATGATATTGCCACTCACTCCACTTGTTGCCAATGAGGATATTTGATCTATACTAAGTTCCTCGTTAAGGCTGTTTTTATCCCCCCCGCCACTATCACTCTCGCCCCCAGAGGTGGCACCTCCTGATGACCCACCACTATTACCCGGGGTATCAAAACTTGTTCCTGAATCACTTCTCTTTACCCGTTCACCGTATAAATTTCCAATCGCATCTGCCGCCAAATTGACATTCAAATTATTCATAGTAAATATTTTTGTTACTTCATTTCGATGAATGATTATATCTTCTGAATATTCTTCCTTGGTCATAATTCTGTAAGTATTACTAACACGATCCCTTCGGTACCACAGATTATTCATTTTGCATATCGTTTCTATTGCGTTTCTAACCGTCACATTCCTCAAAAACAAAGTGACTTTAGTATTTTTTGTTTCGGGTGTCACAACGATATTCATATCAGACATCTCAGAAATGATACGCACCACATTGATTAAATCAGCTTCTTTAAACTCCAATGTATCCAACATCGGATTAGTAAATTTTGCTTCTGAAACAATCGGACACAACAAAGAAACAATGATCAACATCAGCAGACTATTAATCGAAACTATTTTTCTCATCCTTTACCTCACAACAATTAAATCGCCCAAAGATCCGACTTCGACAACTATATTTAATCTGTTAATCTTCTTGATCTTTATCACTTGACTTGGATCTGAGAAATTAAAGCCAATTTCATCTTCTAAACGCACCATATAGACCCCATGACCTGCAACATCCAACAAAGCCAGCGGGTCAGATTCGGATTGCTTATAAACGACCCCTTTTAACGATAATTTGGGCAATTTAACAGCCAAACCAGGGCTTTTAAAATCATATCCAGAATAAGCGGAACCCTCGTCATCTGACGAAGCTCCATCATTACCCGTATCGACAATTTTTTTTGTAGCGGAAAATGGATCCCTGATACCGTTCAAAAACGCCAGTGAATTCGCATCAGATAATTCTACATCTTTAGTTGTATTTAATGGCCCCGAATTTGACTGCGTATCCTCTTCTACATTAGGAAATCTTTTCTTTAAAATCTCGTTTCTCTCTTCAATTATATTTAGTAGATTAAACACTTGATCCTTTGCATCATCTATGTCGACAGAATATGCAAAAGAACTTTGAAAAAATGAACACAAAAAAAACATCAATAAAAAAATCTTCATATTAGCTTGAGGCACCCATCATAGCCTTAAAGAACCCGATATAAACCATCATTACCATACCACCTATAATTAAAATAGCCGCCGGCTCTACCAAAGTTGCCATGGTTTTACTCAACGCCTTTAAGTTTTCTTCGTAAAACTTTCCTGCCTCTAACATAATCGCTACCAGCCCCCCGGTTCTTTCTCCGACAGACGCCAATTGAGATATCAACGGATCGATAAAGGGTGACGTTAAGCTAGATCCCAAATCTCGACCGATCAATACATTATTCGTTGCTTTATTTATTTCCAAGGCGATGACTGAATTAGGCATTAATTTCTCAACAATTTTTAATGCCTCTACTAACGTCAGTCCACTTTGCAATAGCATTGATAGCCCCCATCCTATCTGCGACATAGCCCCGACTTTAACCACCTTACCAAAAACCGGTATCATTAAAACAATAAGGTCCGTTACATATCGTCCAGAAACCGTAGAGCGCACATAACTCAACGACACAAAAAATGCTACAACACCGGCTAAAACAAAGTAACCATAATCAGAAAAAAATTGAGACAAATCAATTAGTCGTTGCGTTTCCGGGGGAAGCTTCTTACCTGAATTCTCAAAAATCTTCGCGAATTTTGGGATAACTGTTGCCACCAGAAAGTACCCCATAAGAAGAGCTATTAACATCGTAATAGCCGGATATAACATCGCTGATGTCATATCCCGTTTCATTTCTGCCTTACGCTCCATATCATCAGCAACACGCCCCATAACCACATCTAATTCACCCGTTGCCTCCGCGCTACGAATCATATGCTCAGACATATTAGGAAATATTTCCGCTTCTGAAATTGCATCAGAGAAAGTACCTCCCCCCTTAATATGGCCGCTCATATCCCGAACAATCAGCCCCATTTTTCCGCCGACAATACTCGTCACCATGTCTAAACTTTCAGTCAACGCCAAACCCGACTTCAACATTAGTGACATTTGTCTAAAGAAAAATATTTTTTTGCTGTTTGACACCCAACCAATTTCAGCCAAAAATTTGCTTAATTCACTAGTAACCCCTTTTTCATGAATAACTTCTGAATCATGGGTCACCTCTAACCCGTACAACCCTAACCTCCGCAATTGAGCACGAACATCTTGTTTGTCTTCTGCCTCAATGGTGCCGTATTGCTCTTTACCTTGCTGATCCAACGCGACATAGTTAAAATTTTGCACTAGCATACTTCCTGTTCAATCACATTGGGCTCATTGATACTCTCTTCATAACCAAGAGACAGGCGTTCAAATTCTGCAATGGTGGTATGCCCGCCCAATATTTTCTCGCGGCAATCATCTGCTAGGCTCACAAAATCTTTGGCATTACTTCGAATTTCCTGCTCACTCCCTCCCCTGGCTATTATTCTTGCCAGATGCTCATCCATCCACAATGTTTCAAATAACGCGATACGCCCCTTATAACCACTATTATGGCAATTTGAACAACCATTATTTTGATATACATCCGCCTTTTCAACCGAACTAATACGTAGCAACTTAAGGTCTTTATCCGTTAACACCTTATCTGTTTTACAAAAAGTACATAATCGCCGTACGAGACGCTGTGCAATCACGCTTACCAGCGTTGTGCCAATCAAAAAAGGCTCCGCTCCAATATCAATCAATCGGCTCACCGTCGACACCGCAGAATTAGTATGCAGCGTTGAAAAAACCATATGCCCTGTTAAGGCAGCTTTCATCGCTATTCCGGCCGTTTCACCATCACGAATTTCACCCACCATAATCACATCAGGGTCATGCCGTAAGAATGATCGCAACGCACTGGAAAACGATACCTTGGCCCCAACTTGAACCTGCGATATTCCATCCATAACATATTCAACGGGGTCTTCTACGGTTAATACATTAATATCCTTATTGGCAATTTGCTGTAACGCCGAATATAGGGTTGTTGATTTACCCGAGCCTGTTGGCCCTGTGATTAAGATCATGCCATGGGGACGCTTAATAGCTTCCGAGAACAGCTCCAATGAGCGTTCTGATAAACCTATCTTTTTCAGCGACAGAGCCTCACTATCAGACCCTAACAGTCGCAACGTAGCACGCTCGCCAAACTTAATCGGAATGGTCGCAGCACGAATATCGAAGGATATCTGCTTATCCAACTCAAAGGTCATACCGCCATCTTGCGGCATGCGTTGTTCTGATATATCCATACCCGTCAGTACTTTCATGCGACTTAACAGCGAAGCACCTTGTTCTACTGTGAGCATTTTTGCATAAGGTTGCAAGCAACCGTCTATACGAAAACGAATATGGAAACTACCTTTAGACGGTTCAAAATGCACGTCTGAAGCACTATTTAAGTAAGCTTCTGTCAGTAATTCATTCAGCCCAGCCACAGGGTCAAATTCACTTTCCTCTTCACCTTCATCTTCACTGGCACTTTGCATAACACGTTGCACCAGCTGCTCTAGTAATCTCGGATCCGTCATGCAAATTTCTATATCATCAGGCAGCGAACGACGAACTTGCGCAATACCAGCAACATCATCTGGATTATCCACCAACAACAACGCAGTCTCGTCAACAGGTAGCAACGGCAACATTAGGCGGCGCTGCACAATAGCAGGGGATATTTTCCTCAATAACAAAGGATCAATGCGTATTTCATCACTATCAAGAAAGCGAATATCTTGCACCTGAGCATAGGCTCGATAAAGTGAGGTAATCGAAAAGCGTAATTTGTAGCACAACAATGTTAACAAATCGCTACGTTCTCGGCGTGCCACTAATTTAAATTCGGCCACCCTGGCTTCATCCAGCATGCCGGTTTGTATACCCGCATTAATTAATATGTTGTCACGTATCATTATGAAGAACCTAACAATTGGTTAAGTAACTCATTAAAAACATGGGGTTTACGCGACAATCGCATACCTTGATCCCGAGGAATCAACCCCTCTTTAACCCGAACTGCCAAAGCATAATCAAAGGTTTGATTGCCCTGGGCTCGCCCCGTTTCCATGACCGAATAAATTTGCTCTGGCTTATGATTACGGATCAAGTTGGATACGGCAGCATTAACCATCAAAATCTCATTAATAGGCACCCGCCCTGATGCATTATCTGGGCGCACCAATGTTTGTGTAACAACTGCCCGCAACACCATAGATAATTGCTGGCGAACACCTTCTTGTTGGTTACCAGGAAAGGACCCCACCAAACGATCTATCACACCAACCGCATCATTGGTATGCAAGGTAGAAAATACCAAGTGACCTGTTTCTGCCGCCATCAAGGCCGCTTCCATCGTTTCTAAATCCCGCATTTCTCCCAGCAAAATAACATCCGGGTCTTCACGCATAGCCGCACGAATAGCATCTGCAAAACAATGAACATCGGAACCCACCTCGCGCTGATGAACTAATGCTCGTTTATTTAAATGCAAAAACTCTACAGGGTCTTCAATAGTCAGAATATGGCAATCTCTGGTTTCATTAATTTCATTAATAACACTGGCCAACGTAGTGGATTTACCGCTACCTGTAGCACCAGTAATCAGCACCAAGCCATCATGTAACTTTGCCAGTTTAAACAACTGCTGCGGTAGACGAAGTTCCTCTAAACTATGGAAACTACCATCTAACCAACGTATCGAAAAAGCGGGGCATCCTCGTTCAAAATAAACATTAAGACGGTATCGCAAACCGTTTTTATTGCTATAAGCCAAATCTACGCTGCGGTGATCCATATAATGTTTATATTGTTTTTCACTTAACACCGCCTTACAAACACCCTCCAGCATGGCTTTATCTAACACCATTAAATCGTCCTGCTGAGAAATATCTCCACTTATCCTAAACGCAGGGTAACAATTGTCCGACAGATGAATATCTGACGCACCATGTTTATCTGCGGCGTTCAATATTTCTTCAAACAAAGATAGCCCAATCATACTTCAAAAACTCATAATCAATTTAATATTAAGACCGTCGCCTTCGGCCCTTGGTGCCACCGATACCTTTGTTACTACCACCCTATTTTCTAAGGTTTCTAGGCGTTCAATAAATACCAGTAAATCATGGTATTTCCCGTACAACATGATATCAAATGCAGGTCGCTCTAAGAATTTCATAAGCTGCGGTTGGCGACCATCTGTAAAACCAGAAAGATCCTGATCGGCTTGCGTTACACTCGCCATGCGTAGTTCGTGTGACTTGGCTAAGAACGTTAACTGAGAACGCATTTTTGCAATGGCTTTTTTGCTGTTAAGGTCAATAAATCCACTCTCAATACCCGCCACAGCCTCTTCTTCTATTATTGTTTGTTCTATTAATCCTGCTAATTCCTTGTTTAGCCGCTTTATGTCCTTATTGCCCGCTCTCTTAATTTTTGTTTTTCGTACATCTTGGCGGCTTTCCTCAAGCACTTCTTTCCATACTGCCCGTTGTGTTGTTTGAACTTTCACTCTCAGCATAAGATACCCACCAACAACACACGAAATAAGCAGAATCCCCACCAATACTTTTTCTCGTAGTGCCATTGGTTTTTTTTCTGTTTTTTTACCATTGGACTTATCAAACATGATCAAATAGATTCCAAAATCATTGTGAACTTATATCCATCAATACCAGAAAATCCTTTTTCCTCTTGGCTCGAATTATCGACAATCTGCATATCCCAGACATCTAATTCATCCGTTAGTTTTTGATTAAATTCATCAATCGACAACTGATCAACAGACCATCCAGAGACACTGAACTGGTACCACGATGTTTCCTCTATTCTATGGATCATAATTAAATCGTTAATACTTCTAGAGAAAAGTGGCAACAAATCTACCAAAAACTGCTGCCTACGTAACAAAATAGTATTAAGACCTGACTGGCGCTTAGACAACATGCTTAACTTTTCTTGCAGCTTCTTTTTTTCCAACATTAACCGATTATATTCAGCATTATCACTATTAATTTTTGAATTGATCGAGTCAATTTTTTCAACCGCTAAACCATTTTCTTGAACTTCACTCTCTGTGCTTACTCTTTCGTAAATATAATAAGATTCATTACCAGAAATACCCAAAATGACCACCACAACTACTGCAGCCACCTGTAATTTTGGCTGTTTATACCAGGGCGGTGGCGGTGGCGTACCATGCAAGCTACTTAACTGCTGACTTGAGAATTTGTAAAAATGATGCCGCGCTGCCCCCATAATTGCAGCATCACCAGAAAATGGATCATTAACCAAGTTGTTTACATCGAGAACCCCATCAAGATTCAGAAAATGGCAGGACAAACTGTCACTAAGTTCCTGCACAAAGTCATTGATCCTAGGATGGTAACCGCTGTAATACACCTTTTCTAAACTTTCACCGTCCAGCGGTTCATCCGAAATATAATCACTCACAAGCTGGACTATATCGGATGCCTCTAATGCATAATCACTGCACCGATGTTGTTTTGACGCTACAACATGATTGTTTTTTACCTGAATCAATGTCACCAAACTGATATTGATCACTAACAATAGTTGTTCGTGCTTATTTACTGGGAGCTGGGTAACCGCACTGTGATGCTGAGAATAAATCGCTTCTAAAAATATTTTATGCTCACCAAAAACCGTCAACCATTCATTGCGAACCTGTGCATTAATAGCAGAACACAGCCATAGGCCACCTTGATCTTCCGACGCAATCGATTCATCACTCCAACTACAATCTATTGTCGGATCTGCCAACTGGTTTTTTTCATGTACCGACAAACATTCATCAAGCTGCTCTTTGGTAATAAATCCGGCACGTATCGCCAGCTCACCAAAACGTGCAGGTGACCGTCCTCCTCTTCCAGCCATTCGTTCTTTTTGTTCACCTAATTCTTCTAATAATCGCTTTCTCTCCGGCTCCTTTAAATAGCCACAAGCAATCAATAAACCTCCAATAGTCCAATGCCCTACACTTTCGGTAAACAGTGGCTCAAGCTCCCAACGCACAAGTTCTTGCATTTGTTTATCCGAGAGCTTTCGATCACCTTCTATTGGCAAGGGTAACAATGCAGAAGTCACCGCACCGGAAACCAGCAACGCTTTAGAGGGAACAGAAAAGTCGTCACGCTTAAGTTGCACAACAATATCGGCCAATGCCTCTGAACTTTCCATTATATTATTTTCTGCGTAACCGATTAATTCAACCTCATCACCACGGCGCTCAACCACATACGCTTTAATGCCAAAACCACGACTCTCAATAATCAGCAAGCTATTGGCTTTTTGTGCCATGCGCTGAAATATATTTTTAGCCATATCTTTAGCATTACGGCCCGTCGTATTCACCGCTAATTTCTGCTGAGACTTTTTAATGTACGTCGTTAGTTTTTCTGGGAATTGGCTCATGATTTAATTACAGCTCAAAAATAATTGGGTCAGGTAAGACCCCAGGCAACAGGTGTAGGTATTGAAACACAGGATCCACCGTAGGTAACGGTTCCGCCCTAGCACAGCCCGCAGCAGGCGAATATACCTCCCATGTTGTAGCTTCTGTATTATTACAAAGCAGTACCAACAGATGGCTACCCGCCGTTATTTCTTCTGTTCCAGGAAATGAAAACGTTTCATTAAACTGTAATATCTCGGAAAACCTCCAGATATCGTCGTTATTATCACTAAATTCCAATGCGCTTATCGCTTGCTCTAACGCCGGCGTAATACCTTTTATTGTTAAACTGCTATCATCATAAATAGCCGCTGGATCTGCCGCCTGTGTTAATAAAAATGTATTTGCAAAAGGTTCGGGAGCCCCTACTCTTTCATCAGTTTTTACCGTATGCCAGCATGGAATATGACTAACAAGTTCAGGTTCAGGTTCAGGTTCAGGTTCAGGTTCAGGTTCAGGTTCAGGTTCAGGTTCAGGTTCAGGCTCAGGCTCAGGCTCAGGCTCAGGCTCAGTAGCACAACCCACTTCATTATTAAATGAAACAAGGGCCACCTTAAATTCCGTTGTGGTATCTGGTAAGTTATTTACTTCAATCGTCAATGTTGAAATAGGTAATGAAAATTCAGCCGTTGCAAAAGTAACTATCCTTGCAGCAGCCGGTAGGATTTTATGCTCCGCACCCACCACACTAAGATTGGCCGATATCGCTGAAACTGGATTAGGTAGGTTCTCCTCAAAATCATCACCCCAACCATCTTTAATAGTTCCGCGTACATTAGCAACGCTATCGATAATATCGTCATTGTTACTATCATCACCACTATCGCGATATTCACTAAGATCAAATAAGCCCGGCCGAACCCCTTTAAATAACTGACTTCCGTTGACTAAAACCTTATTAGCATCAACATCATCAGTATTATTCGTATCAATATTCACGTAGGCGGCAACAGAAGCAAACGGCATTAACATTGGCAGATCTTGGTAACCTAACAGCGCATTTATGCTCTCACCTAAATTCGGAGCGCCCGTCAAATTCACCTCATCTGAGACATACAACAGACCATTATCAACAAGAAATCCGCTGACTACCGTTTGCCCCTGGTACTGCACCACCGATAGAAAGTTTCGCTCTACCGCTCTAAGTTTTGTTAGTGATGCTTGATAACGTTGATTTTCATCTCTTTCACCCATAAAACTCAGGGACACCGATGTCATAACAGCAAGAATGGCCAAGACCACCACTAACTCCAACATCGAAAAACCGTGCGGCATTACCCGCCATTGCGTCGACACTGACACTAAGGTGTACGCTTAATATCAGTTGATGCATCGCTGACTGTCAATGTTTCAGAAATAGTTGCCCACCATTGTTGCCACATGCTGGGTGCTGTTTTTTTCTGCCAACTGTACACTAACAAACCGGGTCCAAATTTTGAGTTATACACATGGTAGGCCTCAAAGATCACTTCATCATTCAGGCTTAGGTGTTTTTCCATTCCCTCGGCCAGCTCATCAATAATATACACCGGCAGTGTTCTGCCAGTGGCTGACGCCACCGTTATACCTTTGGTCGCAACGATAGATGATTCAGAAGCAAAATTTTCAATGGCACGTTTCAAATAGCTGTGCTTACGGGAATAAGGCATTTCGTTTAATGTCGCAGTAAAACCCACAGGCCGAAACAACACTAACTCAACTGTACCTTCCATTGATGCTTTAAATTCATCAATCATAATATCAACATCATAAATGTTGATATTTTTTTGCTCCAGCGTGACAGTAGAATTGTTATCATCTACGGCCTTCGTTGCCACCTCATCATTATCGGCCACCACAATCTTGGCCCACAAACTCATCGTACATAATAGTAAAATAATTAACGTATTCTTCATGTTATTACTCTTCACTCTCGAATCAATACAAACATAAGACAATGTCATCGCCACCCGCCGCAGCGGGACAAGACAGCCCTGAACTTTCATAAATACCGTTGGGGCCTAAGCTAACAACCCTTGCTTCCCTTGCTCCTTCACTATCCAAATCAAACAAAAAATACGGCCGCCCCCGACGGGAAATCGGATCATCGGCATCACTTTGTCCAAGTAGACGCCAATCAAATAAACAGGCGTCATTGGCAACAGGACTATCATCACAAATAGCCGCCATATTTGCTTTTCCATCGTCATCATTAACGTCCACAGGAAAAGCAACAAAAGGATCTGGTATAGCTCGCTGTCTATTATGCGCAGCCGCCACTACTGCATGTGGGGAACCAGTACCATTAAGACCAATACCATCACCAATATCCACCAAACCACTATCTCCACTATGCAAATAGGGCCCACGCCAGCCCCGTTGATAATCTGCATCCCAGGCAACAACAGGCGTACCTGGTTGCTCAAATAGGAATACTGCATCCACCGCGGAGGATTGCGCTGGAAACACAAAGTTATCTTGTCTATAACGCAACAATGCAGCGCGAATATTTAGCATTTCACTATCCGCAGCGATTAATTTACTGTCGCTTATACGGCTACCTGATGCCGTATAAGCGACCCCCGCTAACGCCGCCATAATTCCCACGACAACGAGTAACTCCAGCAAAGTGAAACCTGACACACGCTGGTAAGCCACCGCATCACGACGTTTGGATATTTGTTTAATATTCATTGCGAACCATGTAGTTATTTTTTGTTATTAACCTGACTTCTGGCCGTTAAATTCAGATATTTCCTCTGCCAAAAAACCGCCCGAGGCATCAATAATTGCTTGTAGATACGTGTTAGGGGCTGCCGCACTCACCAAGGGTCCCGTCCCGCTCACCAACTCTGTATACGTGCCACTATTAAACAAAGCGATATAATGCGCATACTTATCTTTTGCCGCCCCAGTATAAAAAGGAGCTTTACCAAACACACCGTCGACCCCCACCACATCAGACTCAGCACCAATACCAAACGCTAACAAGCGGTCATGTGCTCCGGCTCCGAGCTTAATATTGTTGTAACCGTTGTCGGTATAAGAAGAACCACCTGCTGTCACATCACTGCCCTTGTACCACATCAATACGGGCGCACCGGCAGCAACAACACCCGAAAAACCAACACCACGAAACTTATACCCCCCCGCGCCGTCAGGCTCAGGATCTGCAAATGCTTCATTAGGTATGTCAATCGCGTCCAAACCCTGGCTATTGTCACCGAAAAAACCACTGCTACCGTTTACCGCCAAACTAAGTACAACACTGGATGCAAAATTATCACACGCCTCGCTCATAGCGTAACGTAACGTTAAAAAACCGCGGCGCTGAAACTCCTCTGCCTCCGCGGCCGTGAGCGCTGTGCCCACAAACTTTTCTGACAGTGCCCGGCTCATACCACCACCGACACCCGAGACATTTGAAATGCCGCCAAATTTATATGCCGTGCTCGGTAATGCCGTCACGGTACCTGCCGTCGTATTTAAAAGTGCATCTTCAGTTTCCGGATCAACCAATGCGGCAGATTGCCAGCTATTGCCCGATACTGCGCCCGTAGCGCTATAATTTGTGCACACTAACGATTCTAAATTATTCGGCAAGCGTTGTGTTAACTGCATAAACACACGCATTGAATTTTCAATTCCACTAAGCGTTTGCGCAGCCACTCCACGCGCTGCTTTGGATTCAGTACCTGACCATGACGCTACCATTGAGCCACCAATTACGGCAATAATCCCCACCACCACAAGCAATTCAAGTAACGTAAAACCCTTGTGTTGTTGATACTGACTAACCACGTTAATTCTCAATAAAATGAAGGCTGAATAAATGATCTTGACACCAATGGATTCACGACCCAGCCGATTTGATTCTTATAAAATCCGCCAATACACAACGGTCAGATCATTCGTTTAAAAATAAAACACCGGCTGAAGATTAATTCCAACAGCCGGTGTGTGACACGTCCCTGCGTCAATCAAGTATACTGATTAGGTTTTTTGACCAGCGAATTCAGCAAACTCCTCGTCTAGGAAATCTCCACGAGCATCAATTACCGCTTGGATATTGACACTTGAGCTAGCAGGGATAACCCATGATGTACCATCGTGAGTGTACGTTCCGGTATTGAACAAGCCAATATAATGCGCGAACTTATCCTTTCCTACTTGACCGTAGAACGGCGCTTTACCAAAGACCGCATTAGGACCAACCAGATCAGAATCGCCACCAATACCAAAGGCTAGGATACGATCGTGTGCACCGGCACCAATCTTAACATTGTTGTAACCATTAGCAGTCACCGCACCTGCAGCATCTGTCACATCACTACCTTTGTACCACATTAGTACTGGTGCATCTTCAGCAACATTTCCTTCAAAGCCAACACCACGGAACTCAAATGATGTAGCATCGTCTGGTCGTGGATCAGAGAAGGCCTGATTTGGAATATCGATATCCGCCAAGGTGTTAGTCGTATCACCAAAAGGACCTGTTGTACCATTAACATCGGTCAGAGCAGCGGTAGTAGCAGCATCATCATCACACGCTTCTGCAATTGCATAACGTAAAGTTAACAGGCCGCGATCAGTAAACTCAATCTCTTCCTCTTCAGTTAAAGTAGTACCAACAAATTTCTCAGCCAGCTTTTTAGTCATACCACCGCCAACACCTGATACATTCGAGATACCACCAAACTTATATGCAGTGGCAGCCGCTGCTGTAGCACCCACTGCTGCTTCTGTAGACGTCGCAAGTATTGCAACTGCAGCTTCCGGATCCGTCTCAGCTGCTCCATCCCACACTGCAGTTGTAACATCACCGGCAGCACTGTAAGGCGCACAAACCATTGTTTCCAAATTGTTAGGCAAACGATCCGTAGTATTAACGAAAATACGAATTGAATTTTCAATGCCCGCGATAGATTGCGTCGCCACACCACGAGCCGCTTTATCTTCATTGCCAGAGAATGAAGAAATCATGGCGCCACCGATTATCGCGATAATACCGACAACCACCAATAGTTCGAGCAAGGTAAAACCGCCCTGCTTCTTGTTTATTTTTTGCATATTATTCATAGTTAAATCCACAGTTGATATCCAAAATGACTCGCCGCTCCCGCACCGGTTATTGCCATTGCTTTTGCTGCTGCCCAAACAGCGCAAAGGGCGTATTAAACATGCAAACCCACATTGCCATGTATTTTTAATTTCTTATTTCTTAATTCTTCCTTCTACGTATCTATATCACCGCCTTGCAGCAACACAAACACCTAGGCATCCATATCGGTGGTGCGACGCTTCAATGCAAAGGATGCGTCCGCGGTTTTTACCCGTCTATCCACCACATATCGATATTGTTTACCACAATCAATAATCACTTCTTTCTGATGCTTTTTTAAGATTTTCATCGATACCGTAAAATTACCAAAACCATCATGTTTAAAAATCTCGTCGTAAACAGCCATCAGTTTTTCTTTCACGTCATCGTGCTGCATATTTTTCAACTCACCTTTCAAGAATTTATATTTACACTGATTTAAGTTTGTTACGGCCTAACATTTCAACTAGCACCACAAAACGGGACGGTATTGGGATCAACATACTTGATCGATCTTTAAAATAACCTTGCAGAGCAGCTTTATTACCACCTTGCACAACAACTTTGCGCCAATGAAGTCGCGCCTGACCATCACCCACCATCTCAATTTTGTAACCACAAAGCATCAATTCTGTGCTCAACTCACCATCATCCAACGTCAACGACACATCACTACTATCTCGGTCAATATCTACATTCGTCACTCTTCCCCACTGAGAAGGCAGCGCCTTATTGAGCACCCACAACACCACGGCATTAACACTAAAATAACGTCTAAAAAATTGGCGCATCCTATGAAACATGACTTAAGCCCCCTTGATTTGAATGACACCACTTTACATCAACAAAACTCTTAATACAAATGATTATCATTAGTATTAAGAGTTTAAAAATCCACCAGTCTTTGTAGTAGCTCTCTCGCTATCACAAAAATTGGTAGGTTCTATTCACGGATTCTAAAACAGTTATTGCCCTGATTGTTTAGCCCATAGATGACTAGATAACTGCATATCAATTACGTCTCTAACAGATAGAGTCAATCAGATTGACTTACTTTCCAGGGATTACCAATGGCACCTGGCAGGAACACTTAATAAAAAAATAGAAGGGTTGAATGGATACACTATAGACAAGCACCCTATTGGATTGTCGAAAGTCTGCGAATAAGAACACCTGTAACAAAATTCTCTCGGTGTAATTGGGGAGGTTGCAATATCACGCCTCTTTAAGTGAAAATTAAAATCGACGGCACTATAATGTAAATGCGAATCTATATCAACCGCATTCGCAATATTGCTACCGGTTCGCCAACATTTATTTCGTGACGGAATGCAAGGGAGCTTCATTGCGCCCAATCAAACCACTCACGACATGGCAAAAGGTTTCCACAACCGTCATTTGCGATGAATCTATAATAATTGCATTTTTTGCTGGCTTGAGTGGGGCAATCGCCCTCATCTCATCACGTCGATCTCGCATTTGAATCGTCTGCATGATACCTAACAGAGATCCCTCTCCCTTATCTTCCATAGCCTGCTCAAATCGCCTTTTTGCGCGCACCTCTAGTTGACTTACCGTAAAAATCTTTATTGTAGCATCGGGGAAAACGACAGTTCCCATATCTCTACCATCGGCAATTAAACCCGGTGTGTTTTTTTCAGCAAGCATTCTCAACATTAACGCACCACGAACTTCCCCAATCGTCGCAATTTTTGATGCAATATCCGCAATCTCTTCTGTTCTCACAAAACGAGTGATATCCCTTCCTTCAAAAAAAACAGAGGGTGGTAACCAAGGTGCTGGCCGACACAAAAAAAACGGTGGGTTTCTCGCTAATTCAATCAAATCTACTTGCCCTCGCTCAACACCTCTTTCCTGAGCCACATATGCCACTGCACGATAAAACACACCACTATCCAATAAATTCCAACGCATTTCCTGCGCTAACATACCTGCAATAACACCTTTTCCCGATGCGGCGGGCCCATCAATAGTAATAACTGGCATCACATGCTCACGCTGCAAACTTTTTCCCAACTGCCGCAATTGATGACGTAACTTTCCAATATGGACGTTTTTTGTTGATAACTTTATGTTCATTCTCCTTTCTTCTGCCGAGAAAATAACTTATGAATCAATTGGCGGGTAAAATCTAATTGCTTTTTTAACACCTTTTTATCTCGTAAAAACTCATCCCCCCAATCTTGTGAATTAGCCGCCCACAATGCGAGAAACCAGATACCACGTATCGGCAACAAAGCCTCGACGATAGCCCACTCAGTATCACTTATAGGCCTAATCTTTTCGTAGCCCTCCAGGTAAGTTTCAACGAAACCATTCGCCCCATTTAAAAAAGCATTATCATGAATAAAGATAGCAATATCGTAAGCGCGCCAACCATAACCACTAAAATCAAAATCAATTATACCCACGTCACCTTCTGCTTCAGAAGCATTGGCAAACATCGCATTGGCAGGTAAAAGATCGCCGTGTATCAAACCAAATTGTGGCGCCCCAGCATTCAGCGAAGCAAGAAATTCAGTAAGCCAATCCCTATAGCGGTACAGATCTCTTAGATATTTTGGTTGATCGACCAAATACGGTTCCAAGTGCTTAAGAGGACTATTCAGCATCCATTCCAAACCCAGATCTAAACGATCTTTCGTAATAGAAAAATAATCGAGAGCATTATGCATTCGCGCGGAACACATGCCAAATTTTTCCATCACTGTTGATGAATCGAGGCTACGCTCATCGAAGGATACCCCTTCCATAAATTCAAACAACACCGCATAGCGCTCTCCTTCTGGTGCGGTTAACGCTTGGATTGATTCACCTTCACCATCCCTGACATAGCAAGGTACAAGGCATGCATGACTATTTAGGTGATCAAGAATTGCCAGCTCCGCCTTGACTTGCTTCATGTTCCGCCATTGTTTTCGATAGATGCGTAACACATAACGTTTAGTTGAACACTGCACTATGTAAGTATCGGACACTCGACGTTGAATCAATCGACAGTGAATTACCTCTCCAATAGAATAATTTTTTGATAAGTATTGTGCTAACGCATTGCTGCAAAGTACAGAGTGACTAACCGGAAACATAGAAAATATAGATCCCTGTTGAGATAAAAATATAGATTAGAGCGAACTACTTTTGGTCATTGCCTTGTATAAACGACCAAAAGCAATCGCCTGCATTCGCATTTTCTGTAAAAGCCAAGAGGGTTATTGCATGCCAAATAGCACCAATCCCCCTCTTAACGTTTCACGAATAATGATTAAACTTGAGGTGATTGCCAGCTTTCTGCAATCACTATCTGAAGTTCATTATCAACAGCCGCTTGTAAATCCATCGAGCTACTGCTTTGAACATCAAATGACGCCATTGCCAACACAAGCTGTTCGACCTGACTTTCAATCAACATAGCGCCATCTGACAACTCAATCTCTTCAATTCGATAGCGATCTCCGCTGTACCAACTTTCTATGCGAATTTGATCATCCTCACCAATAACATCAATAACCAAATCATTGCCTTGTTGTGAAAACCATAATTGATTTTTATCAATGCTCACACCCAATTCAATGCGATCCGTTTTGTTCAATGAGCCGGAACTTTCCCCATAGCCACCAAACGCTTTTCCATAATCAAAGTCATTGATAACATCCTGACCATCACCCCGGTTAAAGATGTATGTATCGGCACCCGTCCAGCCTTCTAAGCGATCATTGCCGGTGCCACCAACGAAGGTGTTAACACCATAACTTGCTTTACCGCCACTTTTGTTTTGTGTGGAGCGGTTGATACGAAGAATGTCATCACCTTCTCCTCCCTCCAGACTATTGGAGCCGTTGAAGTCGGCACTGAGGGTGTCATTGCCTGCACCACCATAAACCTCGTCGTTGCCATCCCCTGCTTGAATCACATCGTTACCAGCATCGCCGTACAAGTGATCATCGCCAGAACCTGAATTTATGGCATCATCTCCATCACCACCATAAACAGTGTCTCTTGTATTTCTAGTGCCACCCGTGTTAATACTATCATTTCCACCCAAGCCGTAATAAACCTGGTCATCATCAGGTGATCCACCAATCACATCAGCCTCTTCGGTTCCTTGATTGGCAATGGCTGTTGATGTCATTGCTGCATGACCAATCACTTCCCCATCAGCCAGAACAATCTC
>MAAB01001311.1_pt1 | contig 32208 bp, 25 predicted proteins | sample 1115991 | NCBI WGS metagenome assembly MAAB01 (sample SAMN04961124, study PRJNA320927) | seawater metagenome | isolation source: sample BD02T18 sea water enriched with oil for 18 days | place: USA:Gulf of Mexico | collected 2013-07-27
AACACCCCAACAACAGCTATCTTCATTGTTAATGCTGTCGTAACCATATTGATAGCGGTCGCGGTTAAATTACTATTCGGAGGGGAGGTGATAACAAAAGCGATACTTTTCACAAGATGTCCTACGTGCTTAATAACAAAAATTTAATATAAAAAAACCTCGGTGACCGTATGATCAACGAGGTTTAATATTATAAGCAATAATTCGCTTACATTCTATTAGCTTGGACTATTAATCGTCGCTGCCCAAAATGCCTAACATGCTTAACAAGTGAACGAAAATATTGTAAACACTTAAATAAAGTGAAATTGTTGCACGAATATAGTTCGTTTCACCGCCGTGGATAATACGGCTAGTATCGAATAAAATTAAACCCGACATGATCATAATAATTGCAGAACTAATGGCTAATGAAAGTGCAGGTATTTGGAAAAATATATTTGCTATCATGGCAATAACAGCAACGATTAGACCAACCATTAAAAAGCCACCCATAAACGAGAAGTCTTTTTTACTGGTTAACGCGTAGCCAGAAAGTGCAAAGAATATTAACGCTGTTCCACCTAGTGCTTGCATTATCATTGAAGGACCACCAGGCATTGAAGCATAATGGCTAAGCATTGGCCCTAAAGAGGCGCCCATTAAACCGGTGAAAGCAAATATCCAAAAAATACCACTCGCTGAATCAGCCTTTTTGTTTACAACAAACATCAAACCAAAAGCGACTAAAGTCATTATTAATGCTGCACCACGTGGTAGGTTCATTGCCATAGAAATAGCGGCAGTAACGGCACTAAATGCTAACGTCATTGACAACAACATGTAAGTATTTTTAAGTACTTTGTTAATTTCGATAGCTGAACTTTTGCTACCCTGTAAACTAATATTTGATTGCATAAAACTTCCTCTGATAACTTTGGTTATACTTTTTAGATAAGGCCATTATAGTAAAATTCAAGGTAAGCTTAAAGTTTACTAAAGACATTTGGACATATTATGGCACGGTGATTTTTAAATTACTACGCTTTAGTTGTTTAGACCTGTTGATATTCATTGATAATTTGTGAACGTTTGTAACAATCTTTGTGGTGATCATTGACCATACCGCAAGCCTGCATATGTGCATAACAAATAGTTGAGCCAACAAACTTAAAGCCACGTTTTTTTAGATCTTTGCACCAAGCGTCTGATTCAACTGACGTAGCGGGGTAGTCTGCTAAGTTGTCCCATGAATTGACAATAGTTTTATTATTAACGAATTGCCACATGTACGTGCTAAAACTACCAAACTCTTTTTTGATTTCGATAAAACACTGAGCGTTATTAACCGCCGCATTAATTTTTAAACGATTACGTATGATATTACTGTTTAACATAAGCTCTTCAATTTTTTCTTGGGAATATTTGGCAACAATTTCAACATCAAAGTCAGCAAATGCTATTCGATAACCTTCACGTCGTTTTAATATGGTGTACCAGCTTAAACCTGCTTGGGCAGACTCTAGTGTTAAGTATTCAAAAAGTTTTTGATCATCATGCACCGGTACTCCCCATTCTTCATCATGATATTTTACATAGTCAGGTTTTGAAATATCAAGCCAAGGGCAGCGACAAAGTTTTTCGGCAGTATGACCACTATTCATATTAGAACCTTTAGTTATTGCTTAAATTGCTAGCATTGTGATGTTTTTTTTAGCAAACAAACCTTTTTATAAAAGAAATGCTTTACAAGTGTTTTTCGACACTCTATTATCCGCTTCGTCTTCAAGCAAGCAATTGTTTAGAGACATTCAGGTGAGATGGCTGAGTGGTCGAAAGCACTGGTCTTGAAAACCAGCAAGGGTTTATAGCCCTTCTAGAGTTCAAATCTCTATCTCACCGCCAAATTAAAAAAAGCCCGTTAATTGAAAGATTAACGGGCTTTTTGCTTTCTAGAATTAAAATAGTTAAACAATGGGTTTATAGCGCTAAACCTTCGAGTAGAGTTCAAATCTCTATCTCACCGCCATATTAAGAGAAAGCCGTTAATCTAATGATTAACGTTTTTTTTGCTTTCTAGAATTAAAATAGTTAAACAATGGGTTTATAGCGTAAACCTTCGAGTTAAGTTCAAATTTACATCTCACCGCCACACAAAACACTAATTTATGTCACATACATGGCATAAGCACTAAGACTTAATTATTGCGTTTTGATCAGATTTATTTAGTTAATAACATCGATAATAGTTATCAATGAATTTTCAGGCTTTATTCACCTGATTTTCCTAGCCGTATTTTGAACAAAAAGTAAATCGTCTCTTTTTTCAAATAATTGTGTAGAATAAGGAATCACACATGAACGTCCATTTTGTTTAGCGTAATATAAAGCTTTATCTGCATTATTAAGTAATACATCAAGTGTAGTTCCATCTATCCCATATTCAGACACTCCTGCACTAAATGATATGTTAGCAGTTCTTTCTGTGGGCGTATCTAATTGTATTCTTTTAATTGATTCCAAAATTTGTTGAATATTTTCTGTACTTTCTCCTATGTCACTTTTGTCTTGAATAAGACAAAATTCTTCTCCACCAATCCGAGAAAAAAATGATATAGGAGTTATCATTTTTTTTATATGGTTACAAAAGCTCTCTAAAACATAATCACCAAATTCATGTCCATAGGTATCGTTAAATTTTTTAAAGTGATCAATATCAATAATACTTATCGTACATTTTAGGTTAGGGTTAGCATTTTTTAGTTCATCAAACTTGCTAAATAATGCTCGACGATTTGCTGTTTTTGTTAGTTGATCTGTGTGCGCTAACAGAAACATTTCATTGCTATATTTTTCGAGCATAGCACTTGAACTATTTAGTAAATACTGAGCTTTTTTCAACTTTGTAATATCTTGCACATGAACTACAATATATTCGCTGTTTTTATAGGCATTATATTCATAGATGTTTTTTGTTCGTGCATTGTCAATTTCGATATTGAATGTATGATATTCTGCATCGCCTCGATATATGCAATTCAACTCATTTATCAGTCTTGTTTTCAGCTCTTTGTATATGTCTTTTTTATTAACAGAACTTTTAAAATTACAAAGCTCATCAAAGCTTTCATTACTAAAAATCAAACATTTATCAGCTTTTGAGAATAAAGCAACTGGAAGTTGTAGTAAATTTAATGACTCAAGTTTTGTTTGAATATCCATTGTTATTGACTGCATAAAAATAATCCTTTTTTACCAGAAAGTTTATTTATGAGCATCTTTGAATCAACTGTTTCCATACCGAATTCAAATAAAGCTAAACTTAACAAATTAATAACCTCATCCCACACCTCTGAATCAAGGTTTAAATGGCTATGAACAGATTTTAAATGTTGGTCGGTATAGGATGCTGGTCCGCCTAATAAGGAGGAAATAAAGCTGGTTTGGTGATTAATCAGTGCTTCCATATCACTGTTCTCAAAATAAGAACCAACGACCTCAGAATCTAGCAGCTTTTCATAGAAACTATCAATCAAGTCATGAATAGAGGAAAAACCACCATATTTTACAAAGAGGGAAGATTGCAATTGTTGATCCTTATATTATTATTGGAAAGTTAACTACAAAGTAACATTCCTTTTCATTTAAAGAAGTTAGTCAGCTTTAATAATAGAGTAAAAATACAAAATGAGGATTTAAATAATAATGTATGGATAAATATAGTGTACTAATAGCTAGTTGAGTGTTTGATTACTCTTGTTAACTTCCGAAAATGTAGCTAGAGCGATCCTGAGAACGTAGTCAATTAGCAATGAAAAAATAGGTCACCGCTAAAGACTTCTTGGTACACAGAAGACATTAGCCTAATATTTTTGAAATATACTTTCTGATGAATTCTAATAGCTTTAATCCGAATTAAAGTGTATCGAAACTCAACATCTCATGGAATTAACGCATAAAAATAACCGGAGAGCACAGCGTAAAAAATATCTAATTAGGTTCAAATGTAGGCTGCATTAATCAATCGTTAAAGAATTTTTAGTAAATAAAAATAAGTCGTCTAATGAATAAATAAAGTCGTCTAATGAATAATTTTTAGTATGAGCTATACTTATTTTTCTAATCATTAAAAATCTTGAGTAAGTACTTAGATGAGCTATAACATCTATTGTAGTTGGCGCTAGAAAAGGAGTTTTGAGTTATGCTAAAAATAGTTGTTGTTGACGATTCGAAAGTTATGTTGAAAATAATTGAAGCCATAATAAAAGAAGACGTAAAAATAGAAACTCAAGTCACTAGTTATCTAGATGCTAATGAATTCAAAAATAAACTCTTCGAGTTAGCTCCTGATCTAGTTATTACTGACATCGATATGCCAAATGTCGACGGATACGAACTCATTAGTTTCATAAAATCGAGAAGTAATGTTCCTATTGTTGCTATATCTGGTAGTCGTATTTCAGATAACTGTACTGACACATTATTGTATTGTGCAAAAGGATTTGGGGCCGACTATACCCTAAATAAGGTAGATTTGAATACTGGGCTTTCAAGATTAGTGTCTGACATATTGTTGAAGAACATAAACGTCGAATATGGATAGTGAATTCTAACCACCCTATACCACAAATAATGTCATGCCGTCGAAACTCATCGGTAGCTTAAGTGGTAATCTTATTTGGCGTCATAGCTAAATTTTACTCCATTTTATTATGTTTAATTAGTGCAGTTTATTGTCCATTTTACTCAGTAAATTGATCATTGCCTGTTGTCCTACAATTATCAGTCCTTTTTCTGGGCGATTAAGATCAACGGCAAGCACTAAGAGTGCTGAAAATGCCATTGATAGGGGGATAACTGCAACTAACCTTCGTTTCCCAGAAAAACCTAGTTGAGTACCCAGAGTTATCATAGTCAGGATACAAATACTTAATACTGCTATCCAAATACTTGTTGGAATCCTATTTCGTAGACCAGCGGTAATTCGCTTTTCATGCATCTCTATTACATTATTCAAGGATTCAATCATTAGCGTTGTATTTAGACTGTTGGCATTGATAGCTGATGTAGATACTTCCGTCCATAATAGGTTATGAATAGTTACAGATCTTTTTAATACGATATCAATATTAATTGCTTTTATGCCATGTATACGAATATCCTCAACAGCCCTGATGCGCATATCTACATACTCTCTAAGCAGCTTTTTAATTATGTGTTTGTGTTTTGTATCTAGTAAATCTGAACGCAAATAAGCCGTGCCAATAGCGTTAGCTTCATCAAGTACGGTTTGTTTTCGTGAGCTATGGTGCGCTGCAGTCATCGAAAAGGTGAAGGCTAAAACAAAAGCTAACATTCCAAGTAAACCGCTAACCATTGGACCTATAGAGCTTGTAGCCTCTTTCTCCTCTCTCGAGTGCAAATTTTTACCTAATTGGAAACCTAGTTCACACGAAAACAAAATGATTAATGAGATACCGATATAAATAACTAATACAGGTAATGATTCAAATATTACAAAGTTCATAAGCTACCCATATATCTAATCAATGACCCGCTAAAATGTATCTATAAAAACTTGTGGGGTAATACCTAAAGCGAACTCTTTGGTGAATTATTGTTTATTTGAAAACAACAAGAATGCATATTCATTAATAAATGTAGAAGTGGATATTAGTCTTGTCAACTACATGATTTAGATTGATATTGCCAGATATCGGTCGGTATTTATGAAGGACATTCCCCTTTTAAGGGATAGCTAAGGGGGAAGTCGGCAGAGATTTCTCTATTGAGATTAATATTAGTGATTATTTAGAGAATCACTTTGGTTAATTTGAAAATAAAATTTTCATCAGTAAATTTTTAATCACTTCTTCAGATTTAGTTTCAAACTTAATACCAGCATAATTGATGTTTAAAGATGATTTGCAGTTGCAAACGCTACCTTTGATTGAAGTTACGTCATTTAGTGCAGTATCGGTAATAGATAAGGTAATATTATCGTCTTTGTTTATAACAACTTTCTCTTCTTTTTGGATACTCAATAAACAACCTTCTAATGAAAGGTTTACCATTACACCTTTAAATGATGTGTTATTAACGGTTGCTTCATAATTTAATTGTGTATCAATTCTCGTTCCTTTTCTTAACGCTTGAACTACAACTTTTTGTGGGATGTTCAATACAATCATTTTCGCAGGAATATTAATGGTACTTTCTATACTGGTAACGAAGGCAACAATAGATCCTTCATGTTTCTCAACGATACTTCTAACGGTACAAGCGACGCCTTGTTTAACATTTCCAACAAGTTCTGAGTTTCGATTTAAATCAGGTAATTGAATGAGAATAAATTTATTTGGTAAAAAACCGACAAAGATACTTTTAAATTTTATTTTCTTACTTGGAGGGATTGAAACTTCTACGATAATAGGAGAGCCAGGCGTGAGCATTGACAGCGATTTCGATACATCCTCTCGAACCATTGAGAATTACTCCTAAAAAGTTAAATCCTTTGGGACTTTAATATTTGATTTATAGTTACGACAATATTTTTATAAAGCCTATTCATTGTAAGTCACTCAAATACTATACAATTAAATATATCACCGATTTTTGTATTATCAATATTTATAGAGCAGAGATTTTTATTTTTGATTGAACTTTAACCATGTTTATAATGGCTTGCTTACTCGTGAGACTATAATTGTTTGAATAGTAGAACTATAGTCGTCTGTATTTTCAGTTCGATACAGGTTGTTTTTAACTATCTAAGACTAATGCATTCCACATAGGAAACCATATTTAGAATGTAAAAGTGACTTTGTAATAGGACGATTAGATACGGAAAATGACGGAATACCTATCTTGTTATTGAATAGCTTCTATGGCGGTAAGAGGTGCACATTGAAAAGCTTTTCAAGCTTAATTTTAAAAAACATGTTTTTCTGGATTACAAGCCGTCGAGCGAAATTCGGGAAGTCCAATGAGGAAAAAAGTGTTCGAGCGGAAGAGTGGAAAAAGGAGTGCTAATGTCTAAGGGCTAATCTGAAAATAGATTTGTAAATTATAATCACGATATATTTAGATGCTCTTTAACTTATCGACATAAGTCGTTTTAACTTCGTTATTTCGATTTTCAACAAAAAGATGCTGAATTAATTATATGATTACAATCAACATCAAACTATAAAATTATTTTTAATAATCTAAAATGTTTCCACTATAGATAACCATATTGCCATACTGACGTGTTTTAAAATATAGAGAGTTTCCTTCAGATGTTATTTCGCCATGTAAATTAACTGGTAATGTTGTAATTTTCCTATTTTCGATGTTTATCTTTATCGTTCTAGTCGAACTACTAACGAAAATATGTTCATTGGTGACCGCGAGTAAATTTGGAGTAAAAGGTATAGTTTTGTCTTCAATATTTACAATTAAGTCTTTTCCATTGATGCCAAAGAGGCCTAAAGCACCAGAAGGCGAGACGTAAACAATACCATCTTTATGGTAGACACCAAATAGAGAATTTTCTATTGTTAGCCCTGTCTCCAAAAAATCTATAAGACTAAATTCAATTAAAAGTGCTTTTCGCTTCTTTTGTGGATTCTCCCCTACGTTATGACTACTCAAAACTATTTTATCGTTACTTAAGGAAAATGACGCATATCTTAGATTAGGGAATTCTTTTATCGAGACTAGGTCACTTCCTTTCCGAAGGTAAAGGGTTGTTGTCTCTTCAAAACTAATCGCTAGCCATTTGCTATCATTAGATGCTGAGAAATGGTTAATCGCTTTATTAGTAATAAAGTTAGTGAGTTGTGTACTTTTATTTTTAGAATTCGAATATATCTGATTAATTCCCGTTTTATTAGAAACATACAATAATTCACTAGCATTTTTTTGAGGCTTTATCATTCTCACTTCAGGCTCTATTACCTCAGCTAACTCTCCAGATTTAAGATCATAAGAAAGTATGCCATTCTTAAATACACCACCAGAAACAAAAGCTAATTTTTCTCTCGTAAAATTAACCACAGGGTGTGCAATAGGCACAGCTGGAGTGTTTAATATAACAAACGAGTGTTCAGTATTACTTAATAAAAAACGCTCTAGTTGATTATTCTCGCCCTTAAATATAACTCCATTATCAATGAAACCAAAACTCATAAGTTTATGTTTGAATGCTTTGATTACTTCAATATTATTATCAGCTCCAATTTTGTTTACTATTGAGTATTTCTTATCTGAGCTTTCTAAGGAATAAAGAGAGGATAATTCACTGTTATACAGAATAAAATAATGACCTATACCCTTATATTCTTCTGGCTGAATCATAAAGTATGGTGATATATATTTAGAATATATGTTCAATTTGAATATATTGTAAGGGCTCTGTTTTGATTCCTTATCTGTGAAAAATAAGCTGTTTTCACTCTCCCAAGTTATACTGGTTAAATCGTTATGTTCATTACATGATGCTACTTTTTCACTTGGTCCTGTTTTATTATTTTTTTTATCTAGTCTAATTAAGCGAATTTCACAATTATTGGATTCATACCTTTGGAACGCAAGTTTATCTCCAGAAGGACTCCAAGACGGAGCTTGATCAAAGTGATGCTTAGTTAGAGCTTTTAATTCATTGGTATTGCTATCCATCAATACAATATTAGACTCATTTGGTGTATCACTGTTTTTTTGAGAGAAAGCTAAACTATTATCTCGAGGAGAAAAATTCGGTTCAATATGCATACCAATTTCCGGTGATACAGGGGTAATCTTCGTTAGTTCTATAATTTTATTCGCCGGATTTAGAATTAAACTAAATTGATATAGACCAATTAAAAGTAACGGTATAAAAATCCACTTTATGTTTTTATTGTTAAAAAAAGTAAATTTCTTGATAGCCACAAAAGAGGTTGTATGCTTCAACTCTGCATTAATTTTAACTTTGTAATCAGCGCCAATAGCTATAAAACAATTATCAGAAATTCCAACTAAAGCAAGTTTTTTTCTTAGAGTGGATAGTACTTTTTGGAGTACTTTTTTGTTATTCCAGTAGTCCCAGTTGTCATCTAGGATTTGTTCAGATGAAATCATACTATTGATGTTATTTTCTAGTATATATTTAAGTATTTGACCTTCTTTGGGCTCTAAAGCTACAGAAATAAGTTTATTTTCTAAGCAGCGGTATTCTATTTCGAAATAGAATTTTACGTGATTATTTAAAAGAAAATATATTTTAGGCATTTAGCAGTATGTCTTCTGAGGGATGATGCGAAAATTAGGGAGTAATTCACTTGTCTTAGAACATCATTTTAACTAATGATGTTACTTAGTCAACAATCTAAGATCTAAAAAATGAGCATTAATCGAAAGTGATAGATTAGTAAACAATAGTTACCCAAAGTAAGCAACAGTTACCCATAGTAAGTGTCAGTTCCTAGTGTATATATTTAAAATGTGATCAATAACATTTACGTCCTTTTTAGCAGGAAACCATTAAAAATAGATTATTCAAAGCTAGACAAGTTAGCCAGCAACAATAATTTATAGCCTTATTTTTTTCGTAACTTATTAAAAGGTAAAATTCTCTATTTTTTGTACATTAACGATAAAACCTGAAAAAAGAACACTCAAAAATATGGAGGGAGAAAGAAAAAAACATTAGTACTTCACGTGTGGAATCACAAAAAATTCATGAAAGCTTTAATGCTAAGTTATTTCGCGGCAGGCAAACAAAGGCGTTATTTAAGCAAGTAAAAAATCTAACAATAATAAAAATCAAAGAGGTTCATGTGGTACATTTAAAAAATAAGTTTTATCTTTTAATAATTATTTTATTCATTTCCGCCTGCGGTGGAGGTGGAGGTGGAGGTGACTCAATAATAAGCAAGAGTGATCCGATAACAATGGCTAAAACGGAGCTTTCAATGGAGGCTTTAGCTGATGAAGGGAAAAGCTATTACACCAATGTTCGTGTAGACCTTTCTTCGGATATAAAAAGCAAACTTTCTAATGGTAAATCCTTATACTTCGTATTGTCTCAAACCAATGATATTTCTAGGTTAAATGCAGAGGTTTTTTCAACATACGGCAATTTAGTCATTACGACTCATGTACTCCCAATAGGCTCATATAGTTCAACAATTACTGTTAGAGGGTGTTATGACGCCAATTGTAATGATGAATTTGGCAAAGCAACACTTAAGCTTAATTTTATCGTACATGAAAAGCTAAATTATCCTGATGAGTTTTTTCAATTAACTAATAAAATCGACTTAGTTAATGTCCCTACTGAATTGAAAATAGAACTCAAGACCTTAAACTTACTTGATAGCCAATGGGAATACCAAATTACTTATGAGGATAAGGCCGTTGATTGGCTAACAGCAGAAAAACGGACCGAAAACAATCAAGCAATAATAAGCTTAATGGGAGCAGAGTTAACCTGTGGGTTATACAAAGCACGTGTATATATAAAGTATACAACTGCCAGTGGACTATCATCTGACATTTCCATACCAATAGAATATACAGTCTCATCTACAACCCCTATAGCGTATTCCGTATACCCAAGAATACATGATGCCAATAAATCGATTAAATTCACCCTTAAAGGGTGCGGTATTGAAAATTTAACATTAGAAAATGCAAATTTAGCAAGCTTGACTGTAAGTGCAATACAACAACGCAGTGACTCTGAAGTAGAGTTTTTAGTCGATGGTTTTAATAAGCAGTCAGAAGTTAATGTAACCTTTTCAGGACAAGCCGTAGAAAGTGAAAATACAAAACTTCAAATTAGAGACGTAACTCAATATGCCCAACAAGAAATTGATTTATTAGTAAATGAATCGGCTGAATTTAAACGTAGTATGTACGATGAAAGTAATAATAGATTATATTTTAATAACATTGACGGCTGGCATGCATATTATTGGGAAAATAATCAATGGCAAGCAGCACCAAATTTTGACTCTGATGGCGTGAATGATATAGAAACATCGAACGATGGTAAGCAGGTTTACTTTCTAAAAGACCAAAGTTTAGAAACTAGAGATGCATTACTGTATACGTTAATTGATGATATGCCGTTAGAGCAGGAAAATTATGGTTTTTTTAACTCTGTACGTACATTAAATTCGTCAGAGTTATTGTTAGGCCAATACTCTGAAAGCAACTTAGGTCGCTTAATGAGATTTGATATTACTAACAATAACCTCTACGAATTACCCGTTCATATAGCGGGTCAGCTAGGTTCTTCAATAATAACAACGAGCGCAGACCGTGGGTTTGCTCTTCTACCCGTGAAGAGTCGCTCAAGTAGTAATACTAGTTACCATCTATTCGACAAAGCAAATGAAACTATAGAACGGGTTATGCACAGTTGGGAAAATGTAGATCTGTACCGGTTTTCAATGAGTCAAAATGCGACTAGATTGTTAAGTATTATGCCTTTTCGTGTTTATGTTAATGATCTAACTGCAAGAAGAGGAGGGGGAATTCCTACAAGCATAAAAGTTGGCACCTCATCTGCGAATGCATTTTTTAAAGATGCTGTCATTAGTAAAGACGGTAACAGCGTTTTTGCACTTTATATGAAAGCAACTAATAATAAACTACATATTCGCATTTTTGATATATCTGGATTGGCAGAAGGTGAAAGTGCAGTAATGACAGATAAAAGCATAGATTACCTAGGGTATGCCGGTCAATATCCTCAATTGCAATTAAACCATAGCGAAAATACAGCGTTCATCTTTGATAGAAAATTAGTTGTTTTACCCTTAAATAATGAATAGCGTCAACTAAGGCTAAACTTTGAATTTCGACAAAGCTCGAGGGTAAGCATATTAAAAATATACTATTACTGTCAGTTATTCTTGACGATAGTTGACATGATAATGTGAGTTAGCCATTAATATTGGCGGTTCGACGTCAGATTATATAGAGGAGGGAAGGCTTGTGATCTCCTCTGTTCACTTACGATTAGTGCACTTAGATCATTTAAGACTTTTAGCTCGATAACTTATGAGTGAAATTTTACAAAAATTGTGTTTTTTCTGTGAAACTGGCGCAAATTTTCGAAGGGCTTTTGCGATGTGGATGGGTATGACACCCTCAAGATATCGCAATGATGAGAGGTAGCTTTTATAAGGTGTATTTCGTGCTGGTAGAAAGAAAGTTCTAACCAGCACAATATCAACGACTATGACAATGACTAAGGTTGATACTTAACAAAGAATACCATCGTCTAAATGAACGATACTACTACTACGTTTAGCGAATCTAGAATCGTGGGTAACCATACAAATGGTTCTGCCTTCCTCATTTAGTTCATCAAATAAGTCCATAATGGCATTGGCATTTTTTGAGTCTAGATTACCGGTAGGTTCATCTGCTAACAAAATTGACGGGTCAACCACTAAACTTCGAGCGACCGCAACGCGCTGCTGTTGACCCCCAGAAAGTTGTGCAGGGTAAAATTTAGCTCTGTCGGCCATATTCACCTTAGCGAGAGAATTCATGGCAATTTCTATTCTGTCTTGTTTTTTCATCTTTCGATAAGTCAGCGGCAGGGCGACATTTTCCAATACTGTTAAATCGCCAATCAAATTAAACGCTTGAAAAACGAAGCCTATTTCTTTGTTGCGTATTTCTGCCCGCTGATAAACGTCTAACTCGTGTACTTTATGACCATTCAATAAATATTGACCTTCGCTTGAAGTATCAAGTAAGCCTAAAATAGACATCAAGGTTGATTTTCCACAACCAGAAGGGCCAGCAATACTTAAATAGTCACCGGCGTTAATCGTCAAGTTAACATTTTTGATAGCGCTGATAACACCAGCCTCAGTGGTGAAGGTTTTGGTTAATGACGTTAATTGTATAAGTGGTTTATTGTTCATTTTATGTATCCTTTTTACATCTTTTCATCAAGAGAATAACGTTTTTGTTCAAACTTATGGTTAATCAACTTGGTGTTATTGTTCGCGTAAAGCTTTGTTTGGCTCAATAGCTGTTGCTTGTCTTATTGGCAGTAATATTGCGACTGCCGCTACAAGCATTACAACGCCTGCGGTGATAAAGTACATGGTTAAATTTAGTGGATCGGTTTGATAAAGAACGGTGCCAAGTAATGGCGAAATAAATGCCATGATAAAAGCACCTAGCCCTACACCTCCTGCACATAAAGATAAGCCTTGAACCGCGAATAAGGCACGAATCCGTTTGGGATTAGCGCCCAATGCCACGCGTATACCAATTTCTTTTCTACGTTGACTAACGTTATAAGCGACTACGCCCATTACACCGCTTAGCGTTATTAAAAAGGCTAATAAGGCAAACATAGAGACCAATAAGCCGACCAATGTAGAAGAAGCCATTGACTTGTCTTTGATAAATTCAAAACTGTCGATATTTTCTATTGGCTGCAAAGGGTTCACTTCATGAACAATGTCAGCTATTAAAGGGCTAATCGATGATACTGACATGTTAGTATTGATCAGTAATTGCAGGTCATAATGCCAACCTATAATCCAATGGGTATAAAATGTGGGAACTGGCGCGATGTTAACACCAACTTCACGAATATCGCCAACAACCCCCCGTATCGTTTTCCATGTTTTTCCATCATCCAGTGAAATACGTTTTCCGAGCGGATCTTCGTTGATAAAATAACTATCTACAAATTTCTGATTGACCAAAATTACGCGAGGGCTGTGTTCATCATCAGATTCAGTAAAGTAACGCCCTTGCAATAAAGGAATGCTTAATATTTGATGAAAATTGGCCGAAACTTCATTTCTTAATGCGTCTGGTCGTTCATCTCGACCAACAGGGGCTTGTCCTTCTATTTGGAAAAAGCGTCGTTTATCTCTAATTTTAACAAATGGAATTTCCGTAGCAAAACCAGCTCGGGTTATGCCTGGAATAGCTTCTAGTTTACGTACTACCTCGCGCACAAATTCAACACGGGTTTCTGGGCTAGAAGATAGATTTACCGTGATCACATTAGTGGTTTCAAAACCAGTTGATTGATGGCTCAAACGATACAAACTTAAACTCACTAAAGATGCACTGGTTAATATAATAAATGCCAAGCAAAATTGGGCGACTAATAATGTCTGGCGAAGCTTAATGCTGCTTCCACTTGCGGTAATGTTACCGCTACCTTCTTTCAACGCTTCGTTAATATTACGCTTTTGAAAAGCTGCCGTTGCGCCGCTGAGAATACCGGTAAGCAATGAAATCAAAAGACAAAAGGTGAGCACACTGCCATTAATTTTTACTTCGCTGGCAAGTGGAGTATAAAGCGCGGCAAAATCAGAAAGTAGATCAACACTCATAAACGCCAGTCCGAGTCCCAATAACCCACCTAACATGGATAAAATAATACTTTCAGTTAACACTTGCCTAGCAATACGTCTAGGGTTTGCCCCTAAAGCTTCTCTTATGGCGAACTCTTGTTTACGGCTTGCTGTTCGCGCTAGGTTTAAGTTAGCGACATTGGCACAAGCAATAAGTAATACCAGTGCGGTTATCCCCATCAGTAAATAAAAGGTCGGGCCGGCGTCACCGGTCATATCAATGCGCATTGGCGTTAAGGTATTGCTTAATCCCTGACTTTGCGGGTAATCGTCAGGGTATGATGCTGCTAACTGATTAGATATTGTATTAAACTCAACACTCGCACTTTGCAAACTAACCCCTGATTTTAATTTGCCATACATAGTAGATATGGGCATTGAACGTTGGCCGATAAACATATCGCTACCACGACCACCACACGAAGAAGAACCCATCCAGATATCATTTTCAAAGGGATACGCTGGTAAAGGCGGTAAAACACCAATCACTTGAATTGCTGCGTCATTCATTTGCAGAACAGTCCCTATAACATCAGGATCGCTACCAAATTTTTCACGCCAGTAATGATGAGATAAAACCATTAATGGTTTGGCTCCTGGTTCATCTTCACCGGGTAAAAATGTACGTCCTAAGATTGGGCGTATGCCTAACATTTCAAAAAAGTTCCAACTTACCACGCCTCCTTCAACATTTGCGGCGTCACCATATCCGAATAATGAAAAAGACATTTGATGATACTCAACTAAATGGTCTAGGCTCTCATTTTTAGTTATATAGTCCATTGCCGTGGGCACAGAAATGGGTACGTCAAAACGATTTATTTTAGGGTTATTGGTTTTCAGTTTAATCAACTGCTCGCCGTCTGCAAAAGGCAAGGGGGCTAATAATACGTTGTGCACCATGCTATATATGGCGGCATTCGCACCTATACCCAAAGCTAGAGTGATCACAATAAGTGCACAGATAGCGGGTGTTTTTAAAAAATTTCGACAAGCAAATTGAATGTCTTCAATGAAAGTTTGCATTTATCTCTTGTCCTCATAGTTATTCATCTGATATTTCCTAACATGTTATTTGTCTAACGTTTCTATTTACCTAAGGTAAATTCATTTATTTTGTCGTATTTATTCGTGGATGATACGATAACAAAGTCGCCTTCCTGTAACGGTGCCATTACTTCAATTACGTCAACGGATGTACGACCAAAGTTAATCTGTTGTCTCTTTGCTATCGTTTGGGATTCATTGAGTACGAATAGACTGCTAGATGAGTACTCTTGACTATACACAGGGCGCTTTAGCTTTAAAACATTCTTTAGTTGCTCTAACGCAATTACGCCGTCGATGCGTAAATCTGGTCGGGCACCTATTAAAACATCATCGGTAAAATAAACATCAACAATAACAACACCTTCTTTTACCGATGGGTTGATACGTTTTACAATGCCCGAGGCCAGTTTCCCCCCTGCAGATATTACAACGTTTTGACCTTTTTTAACGTCTTTAACTTGGCTTTCTTGTACCCTTAATTCCGCTTTTAAGTTATCTTGTTCGGCAATACGAGCCAGTACAGTACCTACTCTAAAAGGTTCACCGACTTGTAATGTGACTTCTTGCAGTATGCCTTTGGTGGTCGCTTTAACATAAAGGTCGTCGGCAAGCTTTTCTTGTAGCAACAATTGACGTGTTGCCTGATTTATTTTCGCTTGCGCAGCTACTAATTCTGCTTTTTTCATTTGTGGTAGGCTGTCTAATAATTCAATTTCTAACTTATGCTGAATCCCAAGCTGTTTTTCTAATAATATTGACTCATTGTAATCAATGTTCGATACCGCGCCTGTTTTCAGTAATCGTTGATTAGCTGCTCTGCGCAACTTGGTCATTTCATAACGTGCGCTAAAGTCTGCCACAACAATACGCTGTTTTAGTACAGTTTGCCGCCAACGCTGTTGTAATGAATGATGAGCGGATTGCAATACTTCTACCTCTAACCTCGCTTCATCAACAGCTTGTGTTAATTCCGGATTTTTAAGCACCATAATAACACTGCCAACTTCAACGGTATCACTGGCTTCAAGTCGTATCTCTTTAACTTGTCCGCTTGATGTCGCAGATAAAAAGTTCGATGCTATTGGCACTAACGTGCCAGATGAGCGCACTTCACGAACTAAATCACCTTTTACGACTTGAGCTATTATCACTTCATCGCAAGGCACTTGTGTTTCATGGCTCAGATCATTGATGTGATTCCAAGCAATAATCAGTAAGATAATAACGGCGCTAACAATCAATAGCTTTTTAAATAGCGGCCGACGTATAGACTGCTTTTGAGGTATTTGCATAAGAGTATTACTCATAAATAACGCTAAGGTTAATAATGTGTGGCTAGGTGCTTACATAAATAACCAAACCACTCGTTTGAACATGGCCTTGATCTTAAAGGTTAGGAAGCCAAAATATATGGGCGGCCGAGTATATGCCTATAGCCATAACACCGGTCAATAAGAATAGACTTCCAGCCATCGCGAATTGACCGGTAGACTTTCCGTTATCACGCAGTCGAAAATAACATTCTAGTATGAGCAGCGGCACCAAATAACCCGCAAAATTCAATACTAGGTCAAAAGGCCCGGTAAGGTTGCCATTTGTGCCAGGGGAAGTGCCATCATTAACGAATATCCAAAAGCCTCTAATAACTCGGAAGAACCATACGCCACTGACAAGGATAAATAATCGAAGCGCCCAGCGTCGATGAATAGCAATTTTACGCGCCATAGCAAAACGTACGGTCATAATGGCGCAAATGATAACGAGCACTCCGTCTAAAGAGGTACCGATTTGTCCCATCACACCACCAATTATTGCTTCTCGGCTCCAAATCATATAAATGGCCGCGACACTGATCACTAAAGACGTGATTATATAGAAACGCCCATTTATGTGATGAAAGGTAGGGTAGTTGTTACGAATTTGAGGAATGAACTGGAGAGGCCCACAAAAAGAGATGAAAAATGCTAATAAGATATGTACTAAAACGGCAATATTACCAATCATATCGCCTTCAATAATGCCATGTATCATTCGACTTGACCATTTAGCCCAATCACCTTGTAATGCTGTGCCACCGTAAAATACCATGATGTAATAGGCAAAAAACCATTGCCCAAAAACAGCCGTTAAAAACCAAGTAGTGGCACTAGCGTTTAGCATTTTACGGGCAATATTTGTGTTGACGTTTAAATTAGTTTGTTCGTAGACATTGCTCATCGTCATTATTTTTTCTCCATTTATCTCAATGTTTAATGAATCTCGTTTAACTCTGCCAGTAACTAACCGGCTAACTAAGTTAAGTGATTAAGCAGGTAACTCGATTCAATGTGGAGCTAATGTAGAGGTTTAATGTCAATCATAAAATGCCCAATGTGTGTCAATTATTGATTTAATCTGTTTTGTAAAAGCAGTGAAAAGGTAGAGCTTTTGGGGAAAAATAGCCGATAAACGTCAATTATGTGTCAATTTACAGGTGTTTTTGTTGATTTATTGTACATAATCACACAAAAATCATGATGGCGTTATAAATGAGAATTTAAATAAATGCTCGATATTAATAGCAAGAAAGTTGAGAAAGAAGACTTTATATTTTTACACGTTATTTCAATGCTGCTTTTATTTGAATAAAAAATGTTGATATTTCTGCCGAAATTTTAGGTTCTGGGTTCACGGATGAAGACAATAAAGTGCGGGCAAGCTCAAAATGATTTTGTGCACTAAGATAATTTAACTGGCGTAATTCACTTTTTCCTAGTTCTAGATGTAGGCGGATTTTATCCTCTAATCTACGTTGTTCTAATTGCTGAGAAAGGAACAAAAGGTAATTGTGTGAAGCGGAAACTTCTCCTGCGGATGAAGATGCGGATTGCGTTTGTAAATGTGATTGGTTTTCTTTTTTTAGTCGGTTCATTGCTTGGTGAAATAACTTGCTGTAATGACAGGGATCTGCATCATCTTCTTGCGAAAAATCTCCTAAAGACGATGAATATCCTGCCCAACACTTAGTTTTTGTGACGTTGTTTTCGGCCTTGGTCGGTTTAGTTTGCTCAAAAAAATCATTGTTATCAGCAATAAAGTACCAAACTAAACCAAAACCAAGCAATACCATAGAGAGTACAAGGGGGAATGTTTTATTATTGGGCGCAGAATATTCTTCGATGCTGAGCTCACGCAGAGCGACATTTTTTTGCCTTAAATCATTTTGCCCTTTTTTAACTTGCAAAGATAATTCAAAACAATGATGACGAAACGCTTCTTCATCTAAGCTCAGACATTGTGGAGATAGATTAAATAGAGCCAAAATTTTTGTGACATGTCTGTCAGGTACTACGGGGTATCTAGGGTTACCTAACCTATCGCGGGTCGCAAACCAACGAGTGAGTGACGTTGGGTCTAAACCTAATTGGGCTGCAAGGTGTTTGCGGGTTTTAATTTCTGGATTCAAACCACTACGCAAAAGCGTATTGAGTTTATTTTTATCAATTTTCACAAAAACAGCCAAGTGCAATAACCACACTGGATAAGTGCAGCCTAAGTTATTAGGGGAAAAAGTATATAGTTAATTCATCTTGGGTGAAAGTGTATAATTCGCTTGCGAGCGAATCATACCAATAAGGAAAAGTCATTTTTCTTATTCATATTTGGTAAAGATTAGCTTTAGAGGAAGATAAAGGTTGAAATAGCCACATTTACATAAGTTTTGTCGATAAACCTTGCCGCTTGAGAAAATATAGTGATAATCGGGCAAGGTTTTATTTGTTGAGTTTATGAAGTGCAATTATTAGAAATAGCCTGTTTAGGCAAAACATTACGGTTAGAAGGTTCAATGGCTGGGTGGCAAGAACTATTTTGGGACGACCAATGTGTCTCGCAAATTAATGCCAATGCCGAAAGTGAATCATTTTCACATAAATTCTCTTTAGAAAGTGAAAAAGGCGAGTTAAACGTCGAGCTTAATGGTTCACTACAATGGCAACCATTTGCGCTACAATTTCAGCTTTTAGTTAATAATGAGCTTTTACACGACAATACGCTTAATGAAAAAGACATAGAGCAACGTCAAGTGATACAAGGTGAAAAACAACCAATGAAATTTAGTTTCATTGGTATAGCAGGCCTTGGCTTGAAATTATTGAAAAGTGCTAAGGTCATTAAGGTGTTGTTTGCTGCTGGCAGCTTAGCGGCCTATAGTTGGCTATTTTCTATTGAATTTGCCATCGCACTTATCCTTTGTTTAGTCTTTCATGAGTATGGTCATATCAAGGCAATGAAATACTTTGGTTTGAAAACAAAAGGAATTTATCTTATACCATTCGTTGGCGGCTTAGCGCTTAGCGACGACAAAATTAATACCCGCTGGCAAGATATTGTTATTTCAATTATGGGGCCATTCTTCGGTTTAATACTTTCTATTACCTGTCTAGTGGGGTATTGGCTGACTGATTTAGAGATACTCGCTGGTTTAGCGGTTTTTAATGCACTGCTCAATTTATTTAATTTATTACCCATATTACCTTTGGATGGTGGTCACGTACTTAAAAGTATCGCTTTTTCTATTAATTCTAAAGTTGGTTTAGTGGCTTGTGTATTAGGAGCTGTATTCGGTGTTTATATCAGTTATCATTTTGGTTTAGCTTTGTTAGGTTTTTTACTCGCTATTGGCAGTATTGAAATATTCTTTGAATATAAACGTCGGCATTTAAGCGATCTACTGCCACTGAACCTATATGCTCAAATCGTATCTGCATTATGGTATATCGTTACTGTAGCTGGCCTAAGTTCCATCATTTGGCTTGTTGGTCAAACAGGAAATGATGCGTTGTCCTTGCCACTTAAAATATTGGGTAGTTAATAGCGGGCAATAGGTGAACAATCAAATAAGTAAGATAACCATGTTATTTTGCTTATGTATAACAAGCTCATTCATTAAGTTTTAATCGATAAGTGTAACATTCGAAATATTACTGTAAATTAGCGGGTAGTTTACTCTTTATTTGAATTCCTATGACATCAATTCGTTTAACACAATATTCACACGGCGCGGGCTGTGGTTGTAAAATATCGCCATCGGTACTTGATGTGATGCTTAAATCATCACTGGTTTTACCTGAGCATAACGCACTCTTAGTGGGGAATAGCACCAAAGATGATGCCGCGGTTTTTGATATTGGTAATGAGCAAGCGGTGATATCAACCACAGACTTTTTCATGCCTATTGTCGATGATCCCACTGACTTTGGTAAAATTGCTGCTTGTAATGCCATTAGCGATATTTATGCTATGGGCGGAAAACCCTTAATGGCGATCGCTATTTTGGGCTGGCCTGTCAATCTTCTTGCACCTGAAATTGCTCAACAAGTACTTGATGGCGCTAGAGCCATTTGTGCCGAAGCAGGTATTCCGTTAGCGGGCGGCCATTCTATTGATGCACCAGAGCCTATTTTTGGTTTAGCGGTTACCGGGTTGATTAATAACAAACAAATTAAGCGAAATAATACTGCAGGTGTTGACGATCTATTATATTTAACTAAACCGATAGGCATTGGCATTTTAACCACTGCTGAAAAACAAGGTAAACTGTTACCTGAGCATGCGCATCTCGCAGCAAAAGTGATGAAAACCCTAAATAATATTGGACAAAGTTTTGCCGCACTCGATGCTGTTACGGCCATGACTGATGTCACGGGCTTTGCACTCTTAGGTCATTTATTAGAAATATGTCAGGGAAGCGGTGTTGCAGCTGTTATAGACTTCGAACAAATACCACTTCTAGATGCTGTTAATGAGTATATTGACCTAGGCTGTATACCTGGTGGATGTGAGCGAAACTTTGACAGTTATGGTGAACACGTCGGCCCGTTAAATTCGAAACAGAAAACACTCTTGTGCGATCCTCAAACCAGTGGTGGATTACTTGTGGCCGTTAAGCCACACGCAAAAGAAGCTTTTGAAGCCTTATGTCATGAGAATGGTCTTAACCTACAACCTATTGGTAAGCTAGTCGCGGCCAGTTCACCTATAGTAAGTTTGTTGTAATGGCGGCAAGCACTCCAGTAGTTGAGCGCGGCAATAGCAAGGATTTTCGCGCCATCATTCGTAATAAAATCCCTTTAATGGATGTACGCGCACCCATTGAATTCGAAAAAGGGGCTTTTAACCAATCACTTAATTATCCTCTAATGAATGATGATGAACGAGCGAGCGTCGGGACTTGTTATAAACATCATGGGCAAGCGGCTGCTATTACTTTGGGTAATGAACTTGTTGCCGGACAGAAAAAAACAAGTCGACTGGCACAATGGCAAACTTTTGTCCGAGAAAACCCACAGGGATATTTATATTGTTTTCGTGGTGGATTACGTTCAAAAACGGTGCAGCGCTGGTTAAAGGAGTCAGGTGTTGATTACCCACTTCTTACTGGGGGCTATAAAGCGTTTCGTCAGTTTTTACTGGACGAACTTGATCAGTTAGCTTTACATCCTTTAATTATTTTAGCGGGTAATACGGGCAGTGGAAAAACGTCTTTTCTAGCACATTGCACTAACAGTTTAGACTTAGAGGGAGCTGCAGGGCATCGAGGATCAAGCTTTGGTAGTTTTGTAACGCCGCAATCCAGCCAAATAAATTTTGAAAATAAATTGGCTGAACAATACATCACAGGTGATTATTCTTTAGAGCAAACGTTAGTCTTGGAAGACGAAGGTAGGTTAATTGGTAGCGTACATTTACCTGAAAGCTTACGTCAGGCAATGATATTAGCGCCGGTAGTTGTGATTGAAGAGAGTTTAGAGTATCGGCTTGAGCAGATATACCAAGAGTATATTGTAAAAATGACCGACCAATATGAAGCTACCTATGGTGTTGAAAAAGGCTTTGTCGCCTTCAGTGAATATTTGGAACATGGTCTTTTCAAAGTCCGAAAACGCCTAGGCTCGGAACGTTATGGGCAGTTAAAAGAAATACAGAGTAAAGCATTAATACAGCAGCAAAGTGGGGAACGACAACATCACTTAGATTGGTTAAAGCCTTTGCTCAGCGAGTACTATGATCCTATGTACCAATATCAGTTAGGACAAAAAGCCGATAGAATTATTTTTCGGGGTAATAATGCGGAATGTTTAGATTTTTTGCAAAATGAGTAATTGTGCGTAATGCGGAAATAGAAAATCACTAACTCCTAACCTCATCACTACATAAATACCTACTCACAACACTAAACTAACAGTTATATCTGCATAGTCTTGCTGAGTTAATAGCTATAACTTATCCTCTTGGTCGTATCTGTTTTGCTCGGCACAGCAATAGTGCAACATTTTAATAATAAATTTGTTTCTATTGATGAGAATCTTACTGAAATATCAGGTATCGAATTTGACAAAGAAGGTCAGCTTTGGGCGATAAACGACGAGGGTGACGAACCGAATTTATACCGTGTCGACCGTAGTGGAAAAATCAATAAAACAATTTTAGTGACCAATGCTAAAAACATTGATTGGGAAGATATGACCCAAGATGATTTTGGCCATTTCTTTTTAGGTGATTTTGGCAATAATGACAATATGCGAAAATGGCTAACTATATATAAGATAGAAAACCCTATTGATATTAAAGGGATGAGTACCAGCGCCGAGATAATAAATTTACTTATCTAGAACAATTAACCTATCCTCCGACAGCAGATCAAAAAAATATGATTTAGAAGCTTTTGTTTTTTATAAAAGAAAATTGTATCTGTTTACCAAAAACCGCTCCGTTCCTTTTGATGGGGAAACCAGCATATATAGAATAGGCGCTTACGCCGCTAACCATAAAGCAAAAAATCAGTACCTTCACCACTTGCACCCTTTATGAAAAACTATGCTGGATAACGTCCGCGGCATTAAGCCCAAATAGCAAAAAGCTGGTGTTATTAGACTCGCAAAGCTTATGGTTATTCGAAAACTGGCAAGGAGATGACTTTTTCTCTGGCGATGCATACAAAATAGACTTAGGCATAGTGACCCAAAAAGAATCTGTTACCTTTTATGACGATAATACCATTGTATTTATCGAGGAAGAATTCATGGGCATTGGTAGGAATGCTTACGTTATTAAGCTTAATGAGCAAGATAAAACGCTCGTGCAAACACGAAAATAACGATTTAATTAATAATATTACAACATACAAATGCCTTTATCAGTTGTTTCTTCTAAAGTTACAAATAAGTTACAAATTAGCATATTTATTCATATTAAAGTTATAGCGAACAATACATTTATGAACGAATGAAATTTGTACAACCACTAATGTTATACAACAATTCACATGAAATGTTAGTTGTTAATCCTATGTTTTTAAAGGTGTTTCTCGTTGATTTTATTGGAATGAAAATCAATCTCATTCATTGTACAGAGGTCTAAATATCAGTTGTAAAGTAAATGTGACAAAACATTGCGTTACAAGTTGTAATATTGTTTGTGCTATTTTGTAATTCAATGTAGTATCAAACCGTAATTTGGCTTAATCCTCGATTGCATATAGGTTAGGAAGTGTTTTTTTTCTTACTCATTGTTTATGTTGTTGAGTGTATTAAGTTGTTTCTACTCTTAATGCTTTACAACCAGTATAGGTTGGCATTATTTTTAGAAATGAATACAAATGTAAAATATAAAACATAAAATATAATAAATATATTAGGGAAAAAATAGTGATAAAATTAAATCTAGTAAGTAAGAGTGTCCAAACGGCACTTTTCGTTGGTGCAATCAGCACTTTCGGCACTTTCGGTGCTGTTGCAGCAGAAGAAGAAATTAAAGAAGAAATCGAGCAAATTGAAGTTACAGGCTCTCGTATCAAACGTGTTGATATGGAAGGTCCTAGCCCAGTTGTTGTTATTTCTGGCGCTGAAATGGAAGCTGCTGGTTTCTCTAACGTATATGACGCATTACAAAACCTTTCTATGTCTGCAGGTGTTGCTGGTGAGCAATCAGCTAACAGTAGCCAAACAGCTGGTCAGCAAATCAACATTCGTGGTTTAGGCCCGTCTCGTGCACTTACTCTAATTAACGGTCGTCGTGTTACAGATAACCCTACAGCTTCTTATAATGGTGGTTCATTCTTCGATTACTCGCTTATTCCTTTAGCCGCTGTTGAGCGTGTTGAAGTATTAACAGGTGGTGGTTCTGCGGTTTACGGTTCTGATGCTGTTGCTGGTGTTATTAACGTTATCTTGAAAAAAGACGTTACAGATACAACGATTAGACTTACCCACGGTCAGGCAACTGCCGGTGGCGATGTAACAAATAAAGTTCAACTTGTTGGTGGTTTTCAAACTGACAGTGCAAGTTTAACATATGCTTTTGAATATCAAGATGAAGGCGGTTTAAACGCTAAAGATATCGATAGACTTGATGGCTTAGATGATAATCCAAATGGCTTTGATGGAAGACCTAACTCTCAAGCATGGCATTATATTTACGGAAGAACTTTCGTTAGCCCTACAGATGAAGAGTGTGAAGCGGTAGCACCAGGTTCTAAATCTCTTCCATACGGACCAGGCTTTACCGGTAATGTTTGTGGTTCTACAGAAGCAGATAATTATTCAATAAAGAATCCTCGCGAACGTATGAATGCAATGGTTAACTTCTCAATGGATTTAACAGATGATGTTGAATTATTTGGTACAGCTATTGCTTGGGGTTCAAAAACTAATAACCAAATCTTTAGAAAATGGATGCAAGCCGTTAGAGTTGATCCAAACACTGGCAATTACTCTAACCAGTTGATCACTTTCGCTCAAGATGAATTCCCTGCGAGTTCATTTAACGAAAAAGAAACATATGTTGGCATGTTCGGCGCTCGTGGTACTCTTTTAGAAGATTATGATTGGGAACTAGGTTTCAACCTTAGTAATACGTCTGAATACGCATTTGCTCAACAGTTTAAACAATCAGCCGTAACAGAATGGGTAAATACTACAAATTATAACCCTTTTGTAAAAGTTACTGCTGCTGATTTCTCTGACGATGCAATCGGTAATCGTTGGACAGATGCAACTTCAGAATCACGTTCAGTTGATTTTCAAATTACTGGCGCTTTAATGGAGCTAGATGCAGGTCCTGTTCAATTCTCGACAATTTTAGAGTATAAATTTGACGAATATGAAATCAAAGTAGATGAAATCGCTACTCAAGGTCATATTGTTGACGGTGGTTGGACAAATGGTTCAGCAAACTTTGGTGCTGGTGATCGTGAGCGTTTTTCTGCAGGTATCGAATTTCTTGTTCCAATAACTGAGCAAATCGAAATAGGTTTTGCAACTCGTTACGATGCTTACCATGACAAATCAGAAGTTGGTGGCCGTCCTACAAGTCAATTTAACATTGCTTACCGCCCAACTGACTCGTTATTGCTTCGTGCAAGTGCTGCGCAATCTTTCCGTGCCCCTGATAAGCATTACTTATTCAAAGAGCGTCAAGATTCTTATTACAATGGCGGTGTAACTGACGTATATACATGTCGTGCTGATGATGAAGCTAACTATACTGATGGTTGTTTAGACTTTAACTCTAATACTTTATCTGGCTACACAGCAAGATATCAAGGTCAGGGTAACCCTAACCTTAAAGAAGAGAATGGTGAAAATATCAGCATTGGTATGGCATATGAATTCACTGAGAATGCCAATATCACCATTGATTACTGGAACATCAAGATGGAAGATCAAGTTAATCGTTTAACTCAAGATCAGATATTCCAAAATGCCTCGTTATATAGTGACTTATTTACGACTAAAATTGATAATGCGACAGGTGATGAAATACTTGCGGTTATCCAAGCAGCGGTAAATATTGGTGAAGCAAATACCAGTGGTATTGACTGGAACTTCACAACGACCAGTGAGTTTTCTTTAGGTACGTTAAGAACTACAATTGCTGGTACCTACATGATAGAAAGCGAAAACTTACGTGTTGGTACTAATGATACTTGGGATACAAGCTTAGGCCAAGTAGGTCCAAACGCAGCGGTAACTTTCCGTAACATAGTAGCAGTAAGCAATAGTTTCACACATGGTGACTTTGTTCATAACCTTAACATCAGAGCTAGAAGTGGCTATCAAGATGCAAAAGCATCAGATAGTTTTAATGTAGCATACTCTGCTGATTGGACTGATACTGTTGATGGTGACCTTGTTATAAAAGAAGTTCCTGCTTATATGACAGTTGATTACCGCCTTAGCTATAACATGGATAGTAGCCTTAACTTAGCTTTTGGTATTACTAATCTAATGGATAAAGAGCCGCCATTTACTTTAAATGCGGCTGCTGGTCATCAGGCTGGTTATGATCCTCGTTACCACAGCCCATATGGTAGAACATTTTACATGTCAGCAAACTACACTTTCTAATAACGTTAGTTAAAATTTGCTTTACTTTAAAAGCCTCAATCATTTGATTGAGGCTTTTTTATTTGTATTGTCTCGTCCTGAAATGTGTTTACACTATAGGGAATGTTTATGAGCAAGCCAAATAATACACCAGTTAAGCGCACAAACGTGGTTAGTCATTAGGTTTTAAATTACAAGTTAAGTGTTTTATGCAAAGGAGATAGGGGGTATGAACAAACTTAAAAAAATCGAGGGAATTGAATAGGGATTCTCTCATCATCGCTGATAAGCAACTCAGCGAAGCTTAAATTTAAGACGGTTTATATTTATGATAAAAAAAACCCTCGCTAGCGCTCGCTAAGCGAAGATTTATCTATCAAGGATCAGTAGTGCATAGTGCACATTGAATCATCTAAAAGTAAATTGACAGTTCCTTTTGATGCGATATTAATATCCTACGCATTTGAATACTTTGCTAGATACCAATATCTCATGAGGATGTCAAAATGATTAAGCACCAGGACCTTTTATACTGCCTCCTAACACTCCGCCGGCGCCATTACCGTTATCTGTTGGGTGCATAGTTCGCATCATCCTTATTTCATCTTTACTTTTCTCTCTCAAATCATCGCGTTGCTTTTTAGTTGAACAAAATGATTTTGGAATATTACTACCGGTTGCATAAACTTTTTTACATTCATAACCGACATTGTTTTTGGCGATACCATTTTTTTTGTCATCAGTACTGACACAGCCAACCGCGGTGAATGCGATTAAACAAAGTAAGATTTTTTTCATATTATACTCTTCCATAAATAAAATTAGTAAATTGTAGGTTAAGTTTTAACCATAAAACCCTCAGCGTGATCATTTAAAAAACGATGAGAAAAATTACATTACAATTAATTTATAGGGAATTCAATATCAGAATTAGCAATAAGAACTGTGTGGAATTAGTTAATGAATTCAATAAGTAACTGTTCGTGCTATTAATATTAAACGATACTCCTGTATTAGGTTGTTCAGAGCATTTTACTCTTATTCAAATTGAAAGTTACTTCGTTGTCATTCTCAGAAACGTGATATTCAAGTACCCAGTAACGAAAGCACCTCTAGCCCATATTTCGGAAATAATTCTCAATGTCACTCTACCTTTTTAACTCATAATTTAGAAATTAAATAACAAATGTCGAACCGTTACTCCTAAAATTAATGGAATATTCATGCAAATAAATAACGGAAAATTCTGGATATTATCATCAAGTATTTTAGTGTTTATTTTGTAACAAAATGTCGCATTTAGCTGTAGGTACGTAAAATGAATAAAACACTATAGAATTATACAAAAAGTTGGCAATTCACCTTGTTTAGATTTGAATACGTTATACGACAATAGATTTTGTTTGCCGGCTATTGCTTTCTATAAATAATTAGTTCGTTCGACTCTCTTAAAAACAGTTGTCTTACAAATTGCTATGCAGCTTTTTATCTTGTTCATAATGAGTTTCATAACGGCAATAAACTGCAAATTTATTTCCTTTTTAAACCTCCCTTAGAATGGTCTTTTTGTTTTAGGTATGTAGTAGCTTCATATAGGTATCATTCCAACATACATGTCATGGTTTTTTTGATTTTTTTGGGACAAATTTGTTCTATCATTAAAGTTTGGAATATTGATGTGAATATGCCCAATATATAAGTGTTTTTTTGCATTATATAATCCTAAGTTTGCAGTGGCCTTGTATCTAGTTTGATAATATTCGGAGTTATTTTTTATCAACACTAAATTGCTCTATTAATAAGCAGAACAATGAATGTAAGTTGTTTATATTTATTGATAAAGTGAAAACCAATAGAAATAGCTGTATGAAATTTAGCTGTTTGGATTTACCCGGAAAGTATTTAATTTGTAATTAAATTTGACATACTACGAAAGAATTAGTAAAACATGTGCTAGCTAATATTACATATTCAAAAGGGATGTTTTTATTATTAGTACAAATTACAAGCATTAGTCTTGTGCATTAGTGATTAAAATCAGTTAATTTACCCGTTTTTGTGTAAATTGACTGTCTTTTGAATATGTTCGGTTGACATGAAAGGTGTCGTCTGGGAATATTAGATGGTTTTATTCTAGAGAAATAAAAACTTCAAAAAAAATGGCAGATTATTAAGTTTGCGTTAACAATAATATTTGTTATCAAAATTCAATAGCAATGGTTGGGAACTATGTCCAAATTAAGCAAGAAAAGCCTTATCGCATCAACGATAATCGGCTCATTAGCATTAACAGCAAGCAACTTCGCTTCTGCAGATGCATTAACTGAACTTCAAAAAGTCGAAGCTACTGTACTTAAAGCTTCTCAAAGATCTCAAAGCAAAATCGATAATATTTACGAGCAAACGTTAGATTTGTTGGCTGATTATCGTAATACCGTTGATGAAGCAGAAGTTTTATCAGGTTATAACGATCACGTTCAACGTATGGTTGACGATCAAAATGCCACTATCCGCTCACTTGAAAATCAAATTGCTGGTGTTGATAAAACTAAGCAAGGTGTCGTTCCTCTTATGTATAAGATGATTGAAACCTTAGAAAAGTTTGTTGAGTTAGATGTACCAATGAACATCGAACGTCGTCAAGAGCGTATCGCTAGTTTACGTACTATCATGGGTGACTCGAATGTTTCTGTTTCAGAGCAATTTCGTTTAGTGCTTGAAGCCTACGAAATCGAAGCTAACTACGGTACTGTTTTTGCTACTTACCAAACTGAACTTGATTTAGGTGGTCAAACCTTGACTGCTGATTTTGTTCACATGGGTCGTGTAGTTTTAGCTGCTCAGTCGCTTGACATGAAAAATGCTTGGGTATGGAACAACGAATCTCGTTCATGGGATGTTTTGGGTGATGAATACCTGAAACCAGTTACAGATGCTATTCGTATGGCACGTAATGAGATACCAAAAGATTTAACTAAATTACCAGTATTTGCAGCAGGAGCAAAATAATGAAGAAAGCTATTAATTTTTTATTACTTGCTGCCTCAATGACAGCAGGTATCGCAACATCGGCTAACGCCAATGAACTTGACGACTTATTAAAGCAAGTTAAAGCTGACCGTATTTCGGTTGCTAAACTTGATAAAAAACGTGAAGCTGAATTTACAGCTGCTCGTGCTGATAAACAAGCGTTACTAAATAAAGCGAAAAAACAACTTGCTGACCAGCAAGCACGTAACAAACGTTTAACTAAAGAGTATGCAGCTAACGAAATTACGTTATCGCAGAAAGAAGTTGAATTAGATAATGCTAAAGGTACTTTAGGTGAGATGTTCGGTGTTACACGTGCCGCAGCAGCGAATGCTTATGGTTCAATTGCTACTTCAATTGTAAGTGCTGAATACCCAGGTCGTGGTGCAGCATTAGACGCAATTGCCAACGCTAAAGCTATTCCTGAGTTAGAGCAACTTGAAGAATTGTGGTTTGCTTTGCAAACTGAAATGACTCAATCAGGTGAAATTTCACAGTTTTCTTCTGAAGTTACTTTATTGGATGGTTCTAAATCTACTGAAATGATCACTCGTATCGGTACATTTAACTTAGTTTCTGAAAATGGTTACTTGAATTACAACGATGAAGTTGGTCAAGTTCAGCCGTTAGCAAAACAACCAGCAGGCTACATTTCAAGTACAGCTTCTGATTTCTTTGGCGAAACTTCTGGATACTCTCCATTATATGTTGACCCTTCACGTGGCGCTATCTTAACGTTAGAGACTCGTAAGAAAACATTAATGCAGTTCTACCATCAAGGTGGAGAAGTGGGTTATTCAATTACAGTATTGTTAATCATTGGTCTTTTAATTGCACTTGAACGTATGATTGTTCTAGGCAGCATGAGTTCTAAAATCAATGCACAAACTAAGAACCTTGACCAACCTAACGAAAACAATCCATTAGGCCGTTTATTAAAAGTTTACCATGACAACAAAGCTGTTGACGCGGAAACTCTAGAGTTGAAACTTGATGAAGCAATATTACGTGAAACCCCACAGGTTGACCGTGGCATAAACTTAATCAAGATGTTCGCTGCTATCGCACCACTTATGGGTCTTTTAGGAACGGTTATTGGTATGATCATGACTTTCCAAACGATTATGTTATTTGGTACCGGTGACCCGAAAATTATGGCGGGTAACATCTCTCTAGCGCTTGTAACTACTGCATTAGGTTTGATTTGTGCATTACCACTTATCTTAATCCACAGTGTTGTTGCAGGTAAAAGCAAAGCAGTACTTCAAAAGCTTGATGAGCAAAGTGCTGGTTTGATTGCAGAAATTGCTGAGAAGGAGTCTAAATAATGTTATTCCTGATAGAGCTTTGGGAATCTGTCAGGGGTTTTATTGCGACAGGTGGCGATGTATTATATTTTGTCGCCTTAGCTCTCTTTTTGATGTGGGTATTGATGATGGAACGCTATGTGTTCTTAAATCAACACTACCCAGCCATGCGAGATGATGTTATCTCTCGTTGGAATGCTCGCGAAGATACTACATCTTGGTATGCACATAGAATTAGAGAAACTTGGATTTCCGAAACAAACGAAGCGCTTGAACGAAACATGATCACTATTAGAACCTTAGTAGCTATGTGTCCTTTAATCGGACTGTTAGGTACAGTGACTGGTATGATAGGTGTATTTGAAGTTATGGCGCAACAGGGTACAGGTAACCCGCGCTTAATGGCTTCTGGTATATCAATGGCAACTATTCCGACTATGGCGGGTATGGTAGCAGCATTATCAGGGGTGTTTTTTAGTTCAAGACTAGACGCAAAAGTTAAGTTAGCAAAGGCTAAACTGGTTGACAGTTTACCTCATCACTAGAGAGAAATTCGAATGGCACGTAAACGTATTCGTGAAGACGAAGAAGCAGTGATTGATATGACCCCGATGCTAGACATCGTGTTTATCATGCTGATCTTCTTCATTGTAACCACTTCTTTTGTAAAAGAAGCAGGTATTGAAGTTAATAAACCTAAGGCAGCTAATCAGTCTAAACAAAAATCAGCTAACGTTTTCATTGCGGTGAAAGATAATGGCGAAATTTGGTTAGATAAGCGCCGTGTAGACATTGAACGTGTTGCAGCTAATATCGAGAAAATTTTAGCAGAGCAACCGACTGAAGTTGTGATAATTCAGGCGGACAAAGATGCAAAACATGGTGTTGTTGTTAAAGTGATGGACGCGATTAAAGACGCGGGCATTGACCGTATTTCTATCGCTGCAGCTAAGGGGTAGTTATATGGTTCGCTTTTTAGTATCAGTACTACTAGGCGCAGCAGTAACTTTTGCATTGTTTTCATTTATGGCATTCCTTGTTTCTAGCGGTGATAGAAACAAAGAAGAGCAACAAGAAAATATTATTGTAGAAGTAAATACTACT
>MAAB01001488.1_pt1 | contig 32187 bp, 28 predicted proteins | sample 1115991 | NCBI WGS metagenome assembly MAAB01 (sample SAMN04961124, study PRJNA320927) | seawater metagenome | isolation source: sample BD02T18 sea water enriched with oil for 18 days | place: USA:Gulf of Mexico | collected 2013-07-27
GTAAACTTTAGTTTTGGCCCCTGCGGTTTTGGCCATAGATAATTTGCGGTTTTGGTAAGCTCTGCCCATCTCAATGTCTTCTTTTATGTTCAAAAATATAATGCGCTAGATTCTACCAGCCTCAATGGTAGCTTGACTAGTGCTCATGCCGATAAAGTATTAATAAATTTGTTGAAATGGCTAAGAATAATTTGGAGTGTAAGTCCTCTTAAAGCAGTAAAAATTAATACTTGCTATTACCCTAGTGCTTTTATACCTTAGTTGTTGGTTTTAATGATAATAATTTCAAGGGAATACAATGAATAAGTATGATGAGTACAAGGTTTTATATGTAACAGAAGGCGGTTGCGGCACTTTGTTATTAGGCTCTAGTGGTTTGCCACTTAAAAGGCTGGAAGCAACATTAAACCAAGAAGCTGCAGATGGCTGGCAGTTAGCCTTTCAAGTCATTGAACAAAAACGCTTTTGGTTGTTCTGGTCTCGAGAAGCCGTCATTATCACCTTAGGCCGCAGCCGTGGTTAAGAGCGTTTTGCTAAAAGCCATTCGTCTTTATCAAAAGACAGGAGGCTCAGTTAAGCACTTTGCGCTTAGCTGTAATTTTAGCCCCACTTGCTCTCATTATACTTACCAAGCCATTGAACGCTTTGGCGTTATTAAAGGGTCAAGCATGGGCATTAAGCGGATCAGACGCTGTAATGATCCTGATTGTGTGCAAGTGATCCAAGATCCTGTGCCTAACAAGTAATGACTAACTAAAGGACTATTTATGACAAGTGAAAGTTTACGTCAGCAAGAAGAGCAATTACGTTTACAAATAGCGGCTCTCAACCCTGAACAAAAAAAACAGTATTACGCCTTAGAGATTGCTCAAGTAAAAGATCCTGATACCTATGCGACCTTAAATTGGGCCTTTCTTGCGGGGTTACATCATTTTTATTTAGGTAAATGGCAGCGAGGTTTATTTAATCTAGTGATGATGTTAAGTGGTGGTTTATTATATTTTAGCGCGTTATTTCCTTTATTGGGTGGGGTTATGATCTTATTAGTTTTGATTATTGAGTTACCGCAGTTGTTCAAAAGCCAGCAGATTGTTCATCGCTATAATAATCAACTAATGCAACGTTTGCTTAGCGAAGTAAGTAACAGAGGCAGGAACCTTTAATAAAGAAATTTCAAGGAGGAATAAATGAAAAAACTTATTTTTTGTTTTGATGGTACCTGTAATAACCCAGAAGATATCGCTGACATTGAAGATGATGCCAGTATTAGTAATATTTTGAAGTTACATGCACTTTTGGGCGGAAAACTCAGTCCACACAATGGTGGTTCAACAGCTCTACCTCATCAACACAGCTTTTATTATAGTGGCATAGGGAACAGGGGGAACTGGTTAGTTCGAACGATAAATGCTGCCATTGCACCGAGTTACGGTGAGAGGGATGATATTCTCAGTGAAGCCCATGCTGATTTACAGAAGCATTATACTCTTGGCGGTCAAGTCTATATTTTTGGCTTTAGTCGCGGTGCAGCCATTGCCAGAATGTTTGCTGCACATTTAACTATGCCGGTGAAGTTTTTAGGTGTTTTCGACACCGTTGCTGCCACATTAGGCTCACTCGATTTAAATCCTGAAACCTTTCCTGCCAGCGATATTGTTTTTGAAAATGATATTTTAGCGCTACATATTGAAAAAGCACTGCACATTCTCTCTCTTGATGAAAAGCGCTTATGGTTGCAACCAACGTTATTTAATCATGACAAGCGGGTAACTGAAGTTTGGTTTTCTGGTAATCATAGTGATATTGGAGGGGGTTATTGGTTTGATGGTTTATCAGATGTTTGTTTACAGTTTATGATAGATAATATTTGTGATGAACTAACGGTTCTTTCTGCTGAGGACCTAGATTATTCAGTACTGAAAATCCCCGGTTTTAATGAAGAAATTAATTTTGACGATATGGTAATTAAACCCTTGATTAATGGCAAGATTCATGGCCAATTGTATCGATATAGTCACTCAGTTACTCATGCCACTCGTAGTGTACGTATTAATGTTAACGAATTGCCCTCAACTTATTTACCTATCATTCACTACAGTGTTGCACAACGCTTTCAACAGCAGGTTGAATATAGACCCTATGCACTGCGTGATGTAAATTATCAGGTACTTGATGAAGAGGGATGCTTAACTGGACAATGTTACGGGGTAGCGGGGTTAACTTAAATAACATCAAGGTCAGTTAATACTTATTGTTACCGTTTTTGAAGTATTATTAACTTATGATAGACATATATACCCAAGCGACTTCAAAATGCTCGTTTCAGGACGTATGAGCGATTCATGATCAAGGCGTGTATTTTATTAATGGTTATTCAGGAGAATATGCTCCTGCATTCTCTATTAAACTGCATCCATGCAGCGTCCTTAATGAACTACATAACGATGAACATTATTTGCTCAGACGTCCCAGGCTGGCTGGTTTAGAAACGCTTTATACATCGTTATTGATTTCGACAATAGAATAACTATTATCTTCAATCAATGCCTTGCCTTTAAGCCTTTTAATTCTCGCTGAGTGGGAAAGAACTTAATCAACTTGGTATTATAGCCAACCTAATACATCTTTCATTACCGACCAGCGAGGTTTTTTCGCTTTAGGATTTTCTCCTAAAATCCAATAATCATAGACTCTTTGCTGGAAGCCATTTTCTTTTTTCAGTTTGAGCCAAGTATTCATATACTGAACATAATCTAGCTGACTTTTAGGTAGGACAAAAGCCACTGGTGCTCGGAGTTTTAAACCTTTAGGGATCACCGCAGAAAAATTAGGGTATAACATTGCCCAAGCCGAGCCTGCTTCAGTTGAGTAGATTATGGCATCAACGCCCTCATGTTTTCCTTTGAGGAATTGCCTAATATTTGTTATTTGTGTTAATTCAGCATTAGGAAATTGCGCTTTAACCATGCTTTGATAATACTTTGACGTTCCGACACCGAGTTTTAAGTTCTTCATTGATTTCATTGTATAGAGGTCAGAAAAATCATCGCGCTTGGCGTCATTAACTAAAACACCGGCAGTATGGTAAGTATAAGAATCTGAAAAGGCGACTTTTAACGCGCGTAGTGGCGTTATTGCATGTCCACCAATGATAATATCAATACTACCATCTACCAGTAACTCAGCTTCATCATTTTTATCTTCAATGCGAATGAGTGATAAGTTGATATTTAGATCTTTAGCAAGTTGATTGAGTAGCTCTACATCAAAACCTACCATTTGATTATCTTTATTTCTAAACGCATAAGGCAAACTGGCATCGTAATAGCCGATGCGAATACTTTTGCGAGCTAAGATAACGTCCATTCGAGGTTTTTGCTGTTCAACATAAGACAGAGGGCTGAGTTCATTATATTGCTCAATACCTGCACTTATATTCATAGGTTTCATTGATTCAAAGGTTTTTACGCCCTCATATTTATAAGGGATTAATGATTTTAAGGCAAAGCCTGTCGCGAGCATTACGCCAAAAGTTATTGCTAAATGAACGGCAATTGCTTGCATTAAGCCGTGCCATTTAAGTTTTTTCAATACTGCAGAAGCAACAAGTAAGGTAACAACAAAGCCATTAAGTGCTGCAAGGCCTGTAGCAAAACGCGCAGTGACAACACTGCCTAATAAGTACAACTGAAATTGGTCTGCGGGCAAGTCAAAGAAGTTAAGTAAAAATGGCACCGCGATAGCCATTTTCCCAAAGGCAGTTAATGCACCCATAACAACAAAGGATATGTAATCATCAAAACCTAAAGGAGAGCCAACATACCAAGCTGAAAATAAGATAAAACCTAAACCGAGTAAGGATCCGGCGCTAGGGAAACTATAAGCGGTAGGCACCAGTACATCAACGGTTGAGTCTGTTTCTTCACAATCCATATTATGCTTGGCGAGCAGTGCTTTACTACGCTCAATAATCATAGGTAATACAACTAACACAGTTCCTGTTGCAACGGCGGTTATTACTGCTTCACCAGCGGTTGACATTACTTCTCGATAAGTGAAAGGGGTTGACCAATGAATAAGCAAAGGTAAAAGCACAAACGCGAGTAATCCAGCAGCAATAATGTACACCCATAAAAATACTTGTAGGCGACCTAATTCTTCTACCGCTAAAGTGCCAGCAGCAGCAGCAGAAATCGCAAATATACCTAAAGGTGCTAATTTAGAAACATAGGAGGCAACTTTCATTAAACTGTCACCAATATTGGTGGTAAGTGTTAAAAAAGTTTCTTTATTTTTTACTTGGATTAACGCAACCCCCATTAATAATGAGAAAAGCACGACTGCCGGTACTATGGTTTCAGATAGCGAAGCAAAGATGTTACTTGGAATATAAAGATTAACAAAGTTAAAAGCAGCAGGCTCGGCAATCATACTGGTACTGAAAAAACCTGCTGTTTGCCAGTTAGGGTAAGCTAAAGGCAAAAGTAGTAATGTCAGCATTACCGCCAACCACATAATAAGAATAACTTTTACGGCGCGTAAACCGATACGACTTGCCATGGTACTGTCTAACCTACCAAGTCCGCCAATGATCGATACCAGCACATAAGGTAAAACGGTCATTTGTAATAAGCGAATATAGATATCACCTAAAACTTCTAAGTTTCCAGCAGGCTCACCTACAAAAATTCCTGTTGAGATACCTAATACTAAGGCGGTAATAACCCGTTGAAAAGGACTCAGTTTGTTATAAAGTTTTACTAGTGGCATTGTGTCTCCGTACTGGGTAATTACTTTTAGCTTGGGAAGTTTCCTAAGACGCTATTATCACCTTTATTTAAGCTTATTCAAGTAGTCAGTTATGATAAAAGCCTGATATTAATTGTAAGATTATTTTAAGATTCAACAAAGAGTTAGTGAAGCTGTAGTTCACTAGATATCGATGATAATATCAAATAAAACATAATCTTGAATTTACCTTTTGCTATTATGTTATGTAAACATTCAGTAGCTTACGCCTTATGATGGAATAATAAAATCACATGAAAGAACAAGAAGCCGACAAAGCAGCACAACTTAAGCTAGAAGTAACACAAGATCCAGTACGTAAAATCACTAAATATATTTTAGTCATTACCGCTTTGATTTTTATCTGGTACATCATTGCGGATCGGCATGCACCATGGTCTGATCAAGCAAGAGTACAAACTTACGTAATACCTATTGTTCCACAAGTATCAGGGCGAGTAACTGAAGTATTAGTTAAACAAGACCAGGTGGTAACTGCTGGTGATATATTATTTCGTATTGACCCAAGTGATTACGAGTTAGCCGTTGAAAATGCTGAAGCAGCACTGGAATTGGCTGGACAAGAAATTGGTGCCGGTATGGCGAGTGTTGTTACTGCACAAGCGCAATTGGTAGTAGCAGAAACTAACGTTGAACATGTTAAAGCACAAAGCGCTCGTGTTTTTGAAATGGAACAAAAAAATGTACTCTCTCATTCTGATGGCGATAAAGCCCGAGCGGCTATCAAAGCAAGTAAGGCCGGCGTGATAAGTGCCGAAGCAAACTTAGATAAAGCCAAGCAATCGTTAGGTAAAGAAGGTAATGCAAACCCGCGTATTCGTTCTGCCATGGCAAAATTGAAAAAAGCACAACTGGATTTAAGTCGAACAGTTGTTATCGCCCCCTCAAAAGGCGGAATTACCAATCTACAAATAGATATTGGCTTCTATGCTAAAGCCGGTGCTGCTGCCATGACCTTTATTGAAGGTGATAATGCTTGGGTACAAGTTAACTTACGCGAAAACAACTTAGCCAATTTAGCTATTGGTAACTCAGTTGAAATAGCGCTAGATGTAAATCCTGGCACTATTTATCAAGGAACAATTAGTAGTATAGGTTTTGCTGTTGATACTTCATCAACTAGTGCTGTTGGCGGCCTAGCAACGGTTGAGTCTAAAACAGGCTGGCTTAGAGATGCACAGCGTTTTCCGGTAATGATCACCTTTGATGATGACAGTACCAAGGGGAAACGCCGTTTAGGCGGTCAAGCTGATGTGCAAATTTATACCGGTGATAATTGGTTTGTTAACAGCCTAGGTTGGGCATGGATCAGAGTATTAAGCATACTTTCTTATGTCTACTAGCATAAAACCTAAGCTACAAGAAGAAGCGGTAAAAGCCGTTACATCGATATATGCTGATGTTAAAAGCATGCGAGTATTGCGTTTTGCTTTTGGCGTCACAACTGCTTGTGCTCTCGCTTATGGTATTAATTGGCCGTTAGCTTTTTTAATGCCAGTTTTTACTGCGATGATTTTGGCTATGCCTTTACCAAAACCTTCGGTTAAAGCCAGCTTAAATAATATGATGAGTACGCTACAGGCATTTGCCTTAGGGCTGGCTTTTTCGCTGTTCTTTTTACAGTACCCAATCGCTTATTTAATTATATTAGGTTTGGTGTTATTTCATTTATATTATTATTTAAACCGTGGCGGTTCGTTTTGGTTTACCTTAATGTCGATGATTGCCATTTTAGTATTACCTATGATTGCCAATAGCAATGAAGGTTTAGCAATAGGATTTTCAGCAGGGTTTGTTTATTCAAGTTGGTTAACTATTGCCATGTTATGGTTGGCTCATTTTGTATTTCCTGATCCCGATTTTACTCACTTTCCAGTAAAACCGAAATACAGTAGTGCTTATTCAAAAATTGCCGCACAACTTGCGTTAAAGAGCACTTTGGTTGCTTTCCCAATTGCGGCAGTATTTATTACTTATGGCTTAAGTGATTATTTACTCGTAATGATCTTTTCGGCGATATTTATTTTAAAGCCTGATCTCACTCAAGGCAAAGAGGCGGGCAGGAACTCGTTGCTGTCTACCCTGCTCGGTGGTGTGTTTGCTTGGTTTTTCTATTGGTTGATTGTTGGGGTACCACAGTTTTATTTTTATTTGATGCTGTTGCTAGCTACCACGTTATTTTTTGGTCGTCATATTTTTTCAGGCTCGAATATGTCGAAATATTATAGCTCAGGATTTATTGCGCTATTAGTCATTATAAACAGCGCTATGGCAGCAGATTCGAGCTTTAATGCTATTTTAGCGCAACGTATTTTATTAATCTCTGGCGCAATTATTTACATCGTTTGTGCATTAAAAGTGTTAGAGCGTTTTTTATTCACCACAAAATAATGGTTATTTAGTGCAGATAAATAGTTGTAAAATACTAAGGAGCTCACAGGCTCCTTTTTTAATTTTCAGTAAAGGGTAAGGAAGTTATATTTTTCTTAATACCTCAATTCTTACCAGTTTATTCATCGAAGTATAGTTAGTATAATCTACTAAAAAATCTCACTTTATCCCTCAGAGTAAGCTGCGCTGTTGATAATATTTGATAACTTTTAAATAGTCCCGATACAGAACCTCAGCGGTAAAATTATTCATGCCAAGCTCGGTAATTTCAGGCATAAAAACCGCCTGTAATTTAGCTTCTGGATTTATTAGTAATATGGTTAGTCCATGGCTAACCTGATAAAGCGGCTCACCTTTTGATACTGAAATTAGATCTTCGTTTTTAATGACATGCTGATCCGTTCTATTTGCATAAGCGCGAGTAATCTCAACCTTTATACCTAAGCTTTGTTGAAAGTTTTGGGCATCTTGTGAGGTTTGTGCACGAAGGGCAACAAACTTCTCTGAAAAATAATGAATATACTGAGAAAGTATTGCTTGGGAGTCTCTATCAGGATCAATGGTATAAAAATCAAATTGCGTATCTAGCTTATCATTACTTATGCTGAGTAAGTCAGCAAGCTGAGTTAAAGTGAATAAAGTGGTTGGACAAATATCGGGGCACTGAGTATAACCATAAGTAATAAAGTGCCACTTTCCGATGAAATAGTCATTATTAATAGCCTGCCCCAAATGGTTGGATAATTGAACTTTTGTTAGTAGTTGCGCTTCTTTTAATATAACTCCATGTATTTTAGGCAACTCAATACTGGTTTGGAAACCTGTTTCCGTGGTTAAACGATAAAAATATACCGTTGCTACCACGACAATTAATATAGGTAGTAATATCAAGGCTTGTTGCCAATTAGACTTATTATTAGACAAGGTTTTCATGTTTCCTTTACCACCAGTAAACAACGAGGCGGTCGAGTAATAAAGCAATAAAAAGCGCAATTAAATAATAAATTGAAACATAAAATGTTTTCAATGCTAATTGATTATCTACGGCCATTTTTAATTGAATAGCAAAGTAGCCAAACCATCCCCCTAACAACAAAGCTAATGACAAATAAAGCACACCAGAATAGTGAAAGTAATAAGGTAATAAACTAGCAATAATTGTTGCTAGGGTATAAATAACAACACAAGTCTTGGTATGGTTAACTCCTTTAACTACGGGCAACATGGGTACGTTAGCTCGTCGATAATCATCAAGCCTATCTATTGCTAAGGGCCAAAAATGAGCGGGCGTCCACAAAAAAATAATCAAAGTCAATAATAATGGCTCTAGTGTTATATTATTGGTAATACTTGTCCAACCTAGCAAAGGTGGTATAGCGCCAGCAAAGCCACCATAAACAATGTTTTGTGGTGTTTTATGCTTTAAAAAGCAGGTATATATCAAGGCATAACCGATAAAGCCAATTAAGGTAAGTAATGCCGTTAACAAGTTTATGTAGTTTAATAATAAAAACATTGAGCTAGTTACCAAGCTAGCAGCAAAAAACAGTGCCTGCTTATTGCCAATGCGTTGCTTTACTAGAGGTCGCCATTTAGTTCTTTGCATTTTGGCATCAATGTTAACATCCACTACATGATTGATAACTGCTGCGGCACTAGCGGCAAAGCCTATGGCGATAGTGGCGATTATTATTAACTTAAGGTCAAAATTCTGGGCACTGGCTAGGTACATGCCAACCATAGCAGTGATTAATATCATCAACACTACTTTAGGCTTACATAAGGCGAGATAATCTGGCCAGCTAGCGAATTGAGATACTTGCAACGAAGTGTTAGTGCTATTTTTCATTTGATCTCCTTAACAGCGAGGCTGTAATTTTTTAATCAAGGATTAAAAAACGAAATAATTCGACTGATAAAAACATAATTAGCTTCACTCGACATCAGGGCAATAAAAATTAAAATAGCAATGGGGGGTAAAAATAAAAGCAACTTAACTGCCATACGCTCCCATGCTAAGTGCATAAACACCATGATAATTAAGCCGGCTTTTAAAAACATAAAAATTAAAATAAGTGTCCACCTGAGCAGACCTTGAAATTGAAAGTAATCAACCATGTATGAACAGGCACTTAAGACAAAAAGTAATAGCCATACTTTCAGGTACATACTGATTGGATGCTGCTCAGGCTGTGATGCAACTATTTTTATTTTGGTGTTTTGTTTCATCATATTTCCCTCACCATAAATAGAAAAATGCAAAAATAAATACCCAAACCAAATCAACAAAATGCCAATATAGTCCAGTGATTTCAACAATGTGATACCCTTTTTCGTCGTATTTTCCTTGATTAATTCGCCTTGCAATAACGGTAAGATAAATAACACCAGCACTGACATGTAAGCCATGAAATCCAGTGATCATAAAAAATGCTGCGCCAAATTGATTTGCACCCATTGGGTTTCCCCAAGGACGTATGCCTTCTTCCACGATTAACTTGGTCCATTCAAATGCTTGCATGCCAATAAAGCTGGCGCCTAATAATGCTGTCGCTAACATTAAATAGACGGTCTTTTTCTTATTTCCTTGGTAGGCATAATTAACCGCCATAGCCATAGTGCCGCTGCTAGTGATTAAAATGAAAGTCATAATGGCGATTAAGACTAAAGGGATGTGGTGACCAGCAATAGTTAAAGCAAACACTTCACTTGGATTAGGCCAAGCAACGGTTGCTGACATACGTACATTCATATAACTGGTTAGAAAAATACTAAAGATAAAGGTATCGCTTAATAAAAATATCCACATCATCAACTTGCCCCAAGGCATGTCAAAAGACTGTTTATCTGCGCTCCAATCGTTCACTACGCTTTGCCAAGAAGAGGCACTACTTACTTTATTGTTAGTTTTATGGTCTTCTTGATGGTCATCATTTGGCATAAATCCTCCCTAGAAGCCGCAAATTAAGGCAATCGTTTTAAAAGTATCTGCATCACTGGTTAATAAACAAAATAGAAATAACCAAATGAAAAATAAATAATGCCAATACCGAGCACACAACTTGAGGCGGGAAGCTAACTGTTGGTAAGAGAGGTTAAAATAGAATAGCCAAATACAACGCATGAATACTAATACGCCACCAACAATATGTAAGGCATGAACCCCGGTAAGTAAAAAGTAATAGCTGTTAGCGGGATTAGTAGTTATATAAAAACCTGACTGATTCAGTTGTTGCCAAACCTGAACTTGGCCACTGATAAACAGTAAAGTAAATAATGTTGTGGCTGTTAATGAGATAATAATGGCATAGAGACTCTGCTGCTCAGCAAATTTTTTCGCTAAAATAATACTAATACTTGCCAATAATAAATAAGCACTGTTTTGCCATAGAATGTTAGCATTGGTAAACGGTAACCATGGCTCTCCCGATAATGCTTGAAAATCAAAAGATTGAGTGCGTTGCAAAAAGGTGATGGTAAATAATAGAAATACCACAGTGATCACCGCTAAGAAGAATTGTAATGCGGTACTCGCGGATTTTTCTTTATTAAGTAGCGCAGAGGGTAGGTTAGTTTGTGGCTCTAACTCAGCTGGCAACCAAGGTTTTACTCGCAATGTCTTAAGAATGTGCATTACTTCTCCCTAGGGTTATTATTATTTTTCTCATCAGCTAGATATTCAACGTCTTTAGGCGCGACATTTTGTGGAATAAAGTCATCTTTAACGTTAGGCACACTATAATCGTATGCCCACCGGTGAACCTGAGGTATTTTCTTACCCCAATTACCATGCCCTGGGGGAAATTGTGCTGTTTGCCATTCCAGTGATGTCGCTTGCCAAGGGTTCCTGCCTGATTTCTTGCCTTTAAAGGTACTCCAAATGACATTGATAATAAAAACCACTTGCACTAGACCAACAATAATAGCTGAAACAGTAATACCGGCATTAAGCGACTGGGCAGATTCTGGAATAAAGTCGGTATCTCCCATAGCATAATAACGACGGGGTACTCCTAAAAAACCTAAATAATGCATGGGTAAATAGATAGCATAAGTACCTAAGAATGTGCCCCAAAAGTGAAATTTTCCCAATTTATTATTTAAAAACCGTCCGGTTAATAGTGGGAACCAATGATAAATGGCAGCAAATAGTACCATTATCGGTGATACCCCCATTACCATATGAAAATGAGCTACAACAAAAAAAGTGTCTGACAAAGGTAAATCTATTACCACATTGCCTAACATCAGCCCTGTTAAGCCACCGTGAGTGAAAGTAAAAATAAAGCCAATGGCAAATAGCATCGGCACCGTAAGATGGATATTTCCGCGCCATAAAGTTAACAGCCAGTTGTAAACTTTCAAGGCCGTTGGAATGGCAATAATAAGTGTCGTGGTGGCAAAGAAAAAGCCAAAGTATGGATTCATACCGCTAACATACATATGGTGTGCCCAAACAACAAAACTCAAACCACCAATGGCGATAATGGCCCAAACCATCATGCGATAGCCAAAAATATTTTTTCGAGCATGTATGGATATAACATCAGAAACCATGCCAAAAGCAGGTAAGGCCACTATGTATACTTCTGGGTGGCCAAAAAACCAAAATAAATGTTGAAACAGTATTGGACTACCACCGCTATGATCTAATGTTTCTCCTAACGATAAAATGGCAGGCATAAAAAAGCTGGTGCCGATCACTTTATCAAAAATCATCATAATGGCACTGACTAGCAGCGCAGGAAAAGCTAACAGTCCCAAAATTGTCGCGACAAAAATACCCCAAAGAGTTAAAGGCATGCGCATTAACGTCATGCCATTAGTTCTTGCCTGTAAGATGGTGGTGACATAATTTAATCCCCCCATAGTAAAAGCGACAATAAAAATAGCCAGAGAAAGCAACATCAACAAAATACCCGCATCTGCACCAGGAGTACCACTTAAAATTGCCTGGGGTGGATACAAGGTCCAACCTGCGCCAGTGGGGCCGCCACTGACAAGAAAGCTAGAAATTAAGACCGTAACGGACAGTAAATAGGTCCAATAACTCAGCATATTCAAATAAGGGAAAACCATGTCTCTTGCCCCTATCATTAGCGGGATCAAATAGTTACCAAAACCACCTAAGAGCAATGCCGTTAACAAATAAATCACCATGATCATGCCGTGCATAGTGACAAATTGCAGATAAGAAGATGGATCAATAAATGAAAACTCATTAGGAAAACCAAGTTGCAAACGCATCATGCCAGACAATACTAAAGCCACCAGACCTACCGCTATTGCCGTGATCGAATATTGAATGGCTATAACTTTATGGTCTTGGCTCCAAATGTACTTGCCCATGAAAGTACTGGGGTGGCTTGAATGATCTACTTGATCAGCAATCGCTACATTTTCCATTTTTGTCACATCATTCTCCTAATATATTTCAGCGTTCAGTTCATTTAACGCTTGGTAATGAATTGATATAACTCACCACATCATTAACCGCTCGTTGGTCATGTAAACTTTTTGACATCAATATCATTTGTTTACCATAGAGATCCGCCGGATGTTTCCCTCTAATGCCCTGTTGATAAGCGTTAATTTGGCGTTTCAAATACCAAGCATGTTGGCCGGCTAATTTGGGCGCGTTCATGGCAAAATTTCCTTGCGCATGTTCACCATGGCAATAGGCACAGTTTTTATAAAACGATTTTCCCTTAATTGCATCGCCAGTAGTCACTGGCTTGCTTTTAATAGACTGTAGGGAGTTAATGTAGGCACTAACGTCTTCAATTGCTTTATCATCGGGTAATAAAGCTGACATGGCGGCCATTTGCTGACCATATAGGTCTGCGTTATTTTGACCTCTAATTTTTTGTTTGAAATAACTTAATTGTCTATGCAGATACCATCGACTTAACCCCGCTAATTTAGGTGCATTCATCGCGTCATTGCCTTGTCCATCGATGCCGTGACATGACACACAGCTAGCATAATGTTGTTTACCTTGCTCTATATTGGCTGTATCGCGAGCTAATGTCTGGGTAAAGGTAGGTAAACTGGCCAGCCAAGTTTGATAGTCACTGACCGAGTCGACTTTAATATAGCCACGCATGGTAAAATGGGCAATGCCACAGAGCTCTTCACACAGCAGTTCGTAGCGTCCAAGTTTAGTTGGGGTGAACCAAACAAAAGTAACGGCTCCAGGCACTAAGTCCATTTTCACTCTAAATTGCGGCACAGCAAAATTATGCAAAACATCCTTTGAACGTAATACCGCTTTTACCGGTTGATCAATAAGCAGGTGTAATACGTTGCTATTTACTAGTAAATCATCAGCGCCGTAAATATCATTTACATCAAGTCCAAATGGGTTGTCTTCGCTGATTAACTTGATTGAAGTTTTCCCTAATTTGCCATCTTTACCTGGTAGTCGATAACTCCAATGCCATTGTTGACCAACGACTTCAACGATTTCACTATTTTTAGGAACAGTAATAAACTCCCCCCAGACAACAAGTCCAGGAGCTAACATTGCTGCGACACCAATAGTGGTAACAACAGTCAGCCAACCTTCTAGTTTGCTATTTTCTGGCTGGTAGTCGGCGCGCCTATCTTTATTATGACGATATTTAAAAACAACAAATGCGAGGAATAGGCTTACTGCAACAAATACAGTACCTACCACCCAAAGAGAAATATTAATGGTGTCATCAATCGCTTGCCAGTTTGATGCCAAAGGAGTGAACCACCAAGGGCTGATAAAATGAAAAAGTAATGTTGCTATAACTAATAAAATAATAACAATGGCTATCGTCATAATGCACCCTTTGATATAAGTTGCAGTACTCGATAGTAATCACTTAATTGATAAAATGCTGATGTGAATGAGTGAAGAGAAGTATTAAATAAAAATTAAATTTATTGTCGCGCTTTAGGATAAAAATCAAGCTAAGCTAACATCTTTTTTCGTAAAAACTGTTGCACTCATATACACAGCAATCATAGTTTCTTATCGACCTGCTCAATTATTAACATAGACTAGTTTTGATAAAGTAGCGAAATGTAAAACAAGTCAACCTTGAGCAAGTCATCTATAGCAACTCAATGATTTCCCGTAGTTCATCACTATATTTCAATGCTATAGAAGATATAAATAACAAGCTTGGTCATATTGTTAGGATAAAAAGATAAAACGATAAAAATTATTTATCTATAACTAAGATGATAAGTTTTTTTAGCATGCAAGCATAAAAACCTCATATAATCTTTATATAAGGTTTTTATTATTTCGTTAGCGCCGATATGATAGGAGTTAAGGCATAACTTTCATAAAGCGTTTAAAGTTATCTTGTGCTCGAATAACCCAATTAGGGGTCGACTCACCAAAGCCTGAAACAGAAACGTTCGGATGTATTTTCATTACGCTTGCTAAGGCTAGCTCTTGGCGAGGTTCAACATCAACAAACAAGATATGCTTACCATTATGTAGCATTTCTTGAAAACGTTTAAAGTTTACATTCGGTTCTTGAATACCAATAAAGCCACCTTCCCAAGTACAAAAACCTAAGATAATGATCGCTAAAAATACAAAGGGTACCCAGCCAGCCGCCGATAGGTGCCAGTTTAGTAGGTAGGTAAGCAGCAGGAAAGTGCAAGCACCTATTGCACCAACGATCGCTCCTAATTCGGTAGAATGCACAACGTCTTGTTTTAATACCGCAGCAACTTCATGCAGATGATGATTTTCAACATCAGCATCATTTTCACTTAATACATGAATTTGTGGCTCTGTGAACCCTTGCTGCTCTAATTCATTTTCAACTTTTTCCAACTCATCAAGATCATTGGAAATAAAATAATGTCTCAACATAATAAACTCCACTTAATAAAATTGTATGTTATTGCTCCTTGTATCAGGCATTCTATTGAATGACCTCATAGTTTATTCTTATAAAGCTAAGTATAGCAAAGTCTCAAAACAACACCGCCCCTGAGGAGCTCAACGAAATAGCAAGTTCGGATTATTCTACGTAATATGTAAATATCTTGACCCAGTGTTTTTTGAAACTGATAGTCAAAGCGAAGATACGGTATTGATTTCAAGTGAGTAAATTAAAGCGGCTTATGAATTATTATCACTATTAATTAATTCTGTTTGCGTTAGCGGAATTTTTGGGCTGTGTACATCTTCAGCCATAAGTCTGTTAATCTCGGTGAGCAGTACTGGGAGGTCTAGAGGTTTTGCACAAACTGCATCAATACCATTTGCTAGGTACTGTTTAATGTTTTGGCTATCAATATCGGCAGTTAAGGCAATTATTGGAATGCTCGCCTTAGCACAACCTCAAGATCTAATGACTTTAGTCGCTTCTAGACCATCCATTATTGGCACCCTAATATCCATTAAGACCAGATCAAAGTCTCCAGATTTAAGTTGATTTAAGGCTTCCACCCCATTGTTTGCAATGTCAACTTTATGGGTAAGGTTTCCCAGTACTGCCAACATAAGTTGTTGTAACATCTTAGTATCTTCAACTAGCAGCAATCTTAAACTTCTACTTGATATCCACTCATTTTGAGTATTATTACTTTTTCTAGCAAGTACATTCTTATGGGCAGGTTGACATAAAACAGTAAACCAAAACAGGCTGCCTTACCTTTGGTACTATCAATACCAATTTCACCACCCATTAACTCAACTAATTTTTTTGAAATAGAGAGTCCTAGACCTGTACCGCCATACCGTCTGCTAGTGGAGCTATCTGCCTGAGTAAAGGGTGAAAATAGCTTGTTCTGTTCATCAATTGACAAGCCGATACCGCTTCGGTTACTGAAAACTGTAATGAAATATCGCCATTGTTCATAGGTGTATGCTCAACGGTTACATGGATAGCCCCTGAGTTAGTAAACTTAACCGCATTACTGAGTAAGTTAGAGAGAATTTGATTTATGCGTAAAGAATCAGCATTTACACTACAAGGTAGGTTTGGCGCTAACTCAACTTTTAGCTCTAAAAACTTTGAGCTGACTTGAGGTAAGAATAAATCAACGGTATCCGTTATGAACGACGGTAAATGGAAATCCTTGTGATCAAGCTCTAGTTTGCCAGCATCAAGCTTAGATTGATCTAAAATCTCATTTAGAATTTTTAACAGGTTTGTCGCCGATGTTATAATATTGTTGGTTAATTCTTGTTGCTGAGGCACGAGTTTACTTTTTTGTAATAGCTCAGCCATGCCTAAAACTCCGGCCATAGGAGTACGGATTTCATGGCTCATATTGGCTAAAAACTCTGCTTTAACGTGTACGGCTTCTATAGCTTTTAATCGTGCCGAGGTTAGCGCTTTTGTTGATAAGGCGAAAGACTCATAAGCGAGTACGATCTCTTGATCTTTAGCATTTAACTGTAGTTGTTTTTTTTGGTTCTCTTGCGTCTTTTGATATAGGTGTCTTGCTAGTAAAGCAATAGCGATACTCGTCACTATTAAGCCTACGATTAAAAAGTTTAGTGTATGCGTCATGTGTTTTTAACTATTATCGAGGGTGTTTTTCAAGCAATCCCAGGCGATTTCATTTATCTCAGAAGTAAAACAGCGGGTATGGATAAAATTATTTTCTTTTTTATAAACATTAGAATTAATACTGACATAAAGAATGGAGTTATCTTTTTTCTTCAACCTTGCGACATAACTAAGTAAGGTTTCACCATTAGTTAAGCGGATTAAAATATCTTGAATAACATCTTGGTCTTCATGAAACTCAGTAATATTGTGACCTATATATTCAGCTGCAGTGTAACCCAAAGCATCAAGCTCTTTCTGGTTAGCGAAATGGATGGTGCCATCAGAGCCTACTAAATGGATACATACAGCGGCTTGGTCTAGAAAACTCCACAGGTCTTCTGCTTCTTCAATTAAGTTAAATTCAGATATCATAATATAAAATCCTTTTATTAGGGATATGTCTATTAGAGGTGTGGTGCAATATCAACGTTGGGAACAGTGTATGGGATGTATTAACGTGAAAGTATAGCTGAAATAATTTTTTTAGAAGAAAAATGGTTATTCTTTTATCCAAACAATAACGCAGTAGGTAAGCCTTTACCTTTCATAAGGTACTCGTCCTTGGGAAGCTTTCCAGTAATTAGATAACCGCACAGAATTTCTTTCATATAAAATTCCTATATGAAAGAAATTCTATTTGTTCTAAAACCGCAGACAAACTCTGAGTGGAACTAATTTAATGGACTTGGTATTAGTGCTTTAATACTTGCCAATTCTTGTCATCAAAATATTGAGGATATTGCTGCAAAGCTTTAATGATTTTAATTGCACCTCCACGTTGGTTATCTCCCTGATGCATTTGTTCACTACCTTGCATTACTTTGAACAGCAAAATATGTAGTTGTGCATCAGCTTTGGTTGGTAACTTACAGTTTTCAAATAAATATACTAAGTGTATTTTTATTTCACTGGCTAATGCCTGATATTGAGGACTAGTAAATTGCTTGGTGTGTATAGGGGATATGTTAGTTTCCACTGCGTTTTTAATTTTACTCATACCGGTATGCAAGCTAGCGTCGATAGGCCATTTTACCCCTTGATTAAGTTTCAACATTTCTTGCTGTGCATTGTGATGGCTGTCATGTTTATGCTCACTTGCCAATGTTGGCAGTGAAATCATAAACCCTGAAAAGGTTAGAGCGATAATAAATACTAAAGCGAGTGATTTAACTGTGTGCATGTGTGTTCCTTTAGTGGCAAATAAAATTATTAAGATAAACTGAATAGTAAACGCAATAGAAATAGCTAACTAGATGTAGATCAGGTAATCGTAATTTTTGTTGGTTTGTTAGTTCGAAAGGTACTTCTTGGCTCTATTATTTTTATACTTGCCTGTATTGCCTATTAATCTTTAGTAAAAAGCACTAACAATAATTAAAGATGGAAAAATGACAAAATATAATTTCATTAAAAAACGTAAATTCTTATTGGCACCTTTTAGTTCCATAAAGTGATCTATAACGACAAAACCTTTATAGGTTACTGTCAGTGCTATTAATATGCACACTAATGTTGCAGAGGAAAACTTTTCCCCTAAGAAGGTGTTAAACAAGGTTATTGCTATCAAAGCCACTAAAAAATATTCTAACTGTCCTAAATTTTTCATCATTTTTATCGTTTTCATAATTCCTACCTAAGTACATAAACTAACGGGAAAATAAGTATCCACATTAAATCTATCATGTGCCAATACACAGCCAAGGCTTCTAAGCCAGAATGCTCTTGTGATGAATATGCGTTATTTCTTAACCTAAAGATTACCCATAAAATGGCGCATGATGCCCAGCCAACATGAATAAAATGGTTGAAAGTCATGTAATAATAAACGGTAAAGAATTCATTGGTGCTTGGGCCAAACCCTTGTAAGCTATTCCAATTGAACTCCCATGTTTTTATGATCAAATAGATACAGCCACAGCTAAAAGCAAGCCACAAATAGCGTTCACATTTTATTATGTTATCTATGCGAATAAAGCTCATCGCTTTGGCCATAAAATAACTACTGGTTAATAATATTATGGTATTAGCGACACCTAGTGAGGTATGTAAGCTTTGTGGACCTTGGGAAAATATATCGGGATAATAAAATTTCGCAATAAAATAGGCAACAAAGAAAAGAGCAAACTCGGTCAACTCAGCCAGTATACCTACCCAAATTGGAATGTTGCCAGGAATTCTTCCTGCGTATTCTTCACTCCAAGATTTGGGGAAAATACCTAAAGATCGGTTTATCGGAGGTGTTGTCATAACTTTTTATCTCTCATCACAGTCAGCTATTAACATATAGGATGCATACTTTATTTTATTAAACCTATTATGTTACTCCGTTAGTATTTTAGTATGTGTGAGATCATATTTTTATTAAGTAAATAAAAGAATAGCGATTCACAAGAGAGTGCTTAGTCAATATTAGCTTTGATATAGCTAATACGAGAATACTGACAGTGATGTATCGTTATTTTCAATGACTGTTAGGGAAATTAGTAAACCATGCGTAGTCTTTTTATAAATAGTCTCTTTACTTTAATCTATACTTTAATCTTAACTTTAATGACTATGTGGTTATTTTACATATGTTAAATAAAAACTATTTAGGCTTACTTTATTGCTTTAGCGTATTAACTGCTTTGTGTAGTTCCGCAAATGAAACACAAGAATTCACTTTTTTGGTAGAGCCCGCTTATACCCAAGAGGATGGGGAGTGGCAGTTGAACTTAGTTCTGAATAACCCAAGCTATCAACATGATATATCAACTAATATTGAAGCCGGATTCTCACTTGAATATGGTTTTAGTGATGTACTGCAAGCTGAATTTTCCGCCAATAGAGCTAATGAACTTGAAGAGGTTTTAGAAACAGATATGTCGGTAGAGTATGAGTTAGGCCTTTCTTATATGTTAGTAACACAGCAAGGTTTCCTGCCTCAATTCACTATTGCCGCAGGTGTTATTGTTGAAGAAAGTGAAGTCGGTTATGAAACTGCTTTACTTTATAGTTATCAAATTAATGAGCAGCATTTTATTCATGGCAATTTTATTTATGAAGAGATTGATAGTGAAAACGAAGTGGCTGTGAACTTAGCCTATGCCTTTAAACTTGATGAATCTTGGACGTTTTTAGCGGAGGTTGAGCGTAACAAAGAAACAAATGCAGATGACTCTTCAGATTATGTAAATACTTTAAGTGCCGGAGTGGTCTTTGAAACAGAGAGTGACATCGAACTCGGTTTAGCTTATTTGGCTTACAATGCAGATACAGAGCAAGATTATGGGTGGCAGTTTAAAGCGGCTTATGAGTTTTAATTATATCTAGGGTCTGTTGAATTTTCGAGATTGTTTTTGCAGCTTTTTGTTGGGTATTTATACAAGGCAGAGCCTTTGTCATGTGGTTATTCCACATAAAAAGGCGATAACGCCGTAAAAATGTCCAACAAGCGCTGTCCGAAGGATTCGGCTAAAAGCGTTTTAAGCTTTTATCTCGAACAAAATTTAACCTAAAAAGTTCAACAGACCCTAAATTAACATTTCAACTTTTTAAGTATTCTGTAAGTAAATATCCACTTAAATTAGTGTCAATTTAAGTGGATATACCCACATCAAAAAATAACCTCTAAATTGAATAATAAATTTATGGAATATCTACGATTTATAGTCATTTATTTACCCCTTAAATTGAGTTACAATGCGCGACTATTTGTCTTTGTCGTTTGTTGTTAACAAAGGCTACTAATTAAATTTATTTTTGAAGATTTATGTTCGAAACAAACCCAATATTAAGTAAATTAAAAGAAATCCGTGAGCGCGCTAATATGCTTCGGGGGTACCTTTGACTACGATGTTAAAGCTGAACGTTTAGTTGAAGTTTCTCGTGAGTTAGAACAACCTGAAATTTGGAATGAGCCTGAACGTGCTCAAGCCCTAGGTAAAGAGCGAAGTGCTTTAGAAGAGGTCGTTAATACCATTGTTGAACTCGAAACGGGTTGTACTGACATTGAAGATTTGGTTGAACTCGCAGTAGAAGAGTCTGACCAAGAAACATTTGATGACGCCGAAGTAGAAGCTGATGCTTTAGATAAAGTATTAGAAAAATTAGAGTTTCGACGAATGTTCTGTGGCGAACAAGATGCTAACAATGCCTATTTAGATATTCAGTCCGGCTCTGGCGGTACAGAAGCGCAAGATTGGGCAGAAATGTTAATGCGCATGTATTTGCGTTGGGGTGAAGCACACGGTTATAAAACTGAAGCGATTGAAGTCACTGATGGTGATGTTGCTGGCATTAAAGGCTGTACTATTAAGTACACGGGTGAATACGCTTATGGTTGGTTGCGTACTGAAACAGGGGTTCATCGTTTAGTTCGCAAGTCTCCATTTGATTCTTCAGGTCGTCGTCATACCTCATTTGCTTCAGCGTTTATTTACCCTGAAATTGATGACAATATCGAAATTGATATCAATCCAGCAGATTTACGTATTGATACTTTTCGAGCATCAGGCGCTGGTGGTCAGCATGTAAATAAAACCGATTCAGCCATTCGTATTACTCATGAGCCTACAGGGGCTGTAGTTGCTTGTCAGGCAGATCGTTCTCAGCATAAAAATAGAGCGACAGCAATGAAGCTGCTTAAAGCTAAATTGTATGAAATGGAAATGCAAAAACAAAATTCAGATAAGCAAGTTTTAGAAGATGGTAAATCAGATATAGGGTGGGGCAGTCAAATTCGCTCTTACGTATTAGATGATAGCCGTATTAAAGATTTAAGAACGGGTGTCGAAAATAGAAATACCCAAGCCGTATTAGATGGTGATTTAGATAAGTTTCTAGAAGCCAGTTTGAAGTCTGGTTTGTAGAAGCTATTTTCAAGGATATTGAAAATAGCAGCAGTATAACCCAAGCAAGCCGTATTAGATGGTGATTTAGATAAGTTTCTAGAAGCCAGTTTGAAGTCTGGTTTGTAGCACTAAGCTCAAACCAATTAAATTATTGAAAAACTTAAGATAACTTTGGAAGTAAAATGACAGATAAAGCCACTAAAGCCAGTGATGCACCCGTAGCACAAGATGAAAATAAACTGATTGCTGAGCGTCGTGTAAAACTTGAAAAGATTCGCTCTAATTGTTCTGCTAATGGTTTCCCTAACGATTTTAATCGTGAACACTTAGCCGCTGATATTCAAGCTGAACATGGTGAAAAAACCAAAGAAGAGCTTGAAGCATTACAAGTTACTTATGCTATTGCTGGTCGTGTTATGGCAAAGCGTGGACCATTTTTAGTGATACAAGACTCGTCTGGTCGTATTCAAGGTTATGCTGAAAAAACCGTTCAGAAAGAAATTAGAGCTAAATGGGGCTCATTAGATATCGGTGACATTGTTGGTATTAAAGGTATTTTACATAAATCAGGTAAAGGTGATCTTTACGTGAATATGGACCAGTACTCGCTGTTAACTAAGTCTTTACGCCCATTACCAGAAAAGTTTCACGGATTATCAGACCAAGAGACTAAGTATCGTCAGCGTTATGTTGATTTAATTATCAATGAAGATACCCGTAACACTTTTAAAATTCGTTCAAAAATTGTTGCTGGCATTCGTAACTTTTTAACGCAGCGTGATTTTATGGAAGTTGAAACGCCTATGCTGCAAATCATACCGGGTGGTGCTACCGCTAAACCTTTTATGACCCATCATAATACTTTTGATCTTGATATGTATTTACGTATTGCGCCAGAGCTTAACTTAAAGCGTTTAGTAGTTGGCGGCTTTGATCGTGTTTTCGAAATTAACCGTAGTTTCCGTAACGAAGGTATTTCAACACGTCATAACCCTGAATTCACTATGATTGAGTTCTATCAAGCTTATGCTGATTACCATGATTTGATGAACACTACAGAAGAAATGTTACGTACAATTGCACAAGACGTATTGGGTACTACCACTATTCGTAACACAGTTAAAAATTCTGAAGGCGAAGTAGTAGAAGAGAAATTCTACGACCTAGGCAAACCGTTTGTACGTTTATCTATGGTTGATGCTATTTTACAGTATGGTAAAGATCACCGTGGCGCTGAAACACTTGATGAAGCTGTATTACGAGATCCAGAAAATAACTTTGATGCAATTAAAGCAATGGCAAAAGCTGTTGGTGTTAAAGAAAGCAGTGCTTCTAAAGTTTGGGGTCCTGGTAAGTATATCTGTGAAATATTTGAAGAAGTTGCTGAGCATTTATTAGACCAACCAACGTTTATTACAGAATACCCGTGGGAAGTTTCACCACTGGCACGTCGTAATGATGAAAACTCATTCATCACCGACCGTTTTGAATTCTTTGTTGGTGGCCGTGAGTTGGCTAATGGTTTCTCTGAGCTTAACGATGCGGAAGACCAAGCTGAGCGTTTCCAAAAACAAGTGGCAGAAAAAGATGCTGGCGATGATGAAGCGATGCATTATGATGCTGACTATATCAATGCCTTAGAGTACGGACTACCGCCAACGGCAGGTGAAGGTATTGGTATCGATCGTTTAGTGATGTTGTTTACTGATTCACCAACAATCAAAGACGTTATTTTATTCCCTCATATGCGCCCTGAAGCTGAATAATTGCTATAGCAAACTTTTTGTTAACAAAGCTTAGCAAATAAAAAATACAAAGCCCTGTGTAAAGCTCGTAAAATAAGCTGTACACAGGGCTTTTTTGTTTATTTAACCTTAGGCACTGTTCATCTTCGAAGTAATTGCGTAGATTAGTGCCCTCATCAAAGTATGAGTCATTATAAAAATAATATTATCCTTGAGAACGTTATGATAGCGTTACTCAAAGGCATAACTGTAAAGATAGCTAGCAAATGTTTTGGGGAAGTAAATGGCAGGTTCAAGAGGCGGCTTTAGCTCGCGTTTCGGTTTTATTATGGCAGCAGCAGGATCCGCTGTTGGTTTAGGCAATATTTGGGGGTTTCCAACCCAAACAGCTAGCAATGGTGGCGCTGCTTTTGTCTTAGTTTATTTAGTGTTGGCATTTTGTTTAGCGTACCCTGCATTTATGGCAGAGTTATTGATTGGCCGTTATGGCCAAGCTAATGCCGTAACATCAATGCAGAAAATTGCCCGTAATACTTGGCAAAAACGCTTTGGTTTTATCGTCGGCTTTGGCGGTATTATTTGTGCTGCTCTCATTTTAAGTTTTTATGGCATTATTGCGGGTTGGATGATCTCTTATGCAATTGAGCCTTTAGCAAGACTTGGTGGATTAACTGGTGTTGCTGATTGGTTGATAAACCACTCGCTAATTCGCAATATCCTTTTTACCGCACTTTTTATGAGCTTAACTATTTTTATCATTCGCAGTGGTGTTGAGCAGGGTATTGAGAAGTGGTCAAAACGTCTTATGCCTATGTTGATAGGTTTACTTATATTACTCATTATTTACGTTTTTACCCTTGAGGGAGCAAGAGAAGGGTTTAATGCTTATTTAAATCCTGATATTTCTCGTATATTAGAACCTGACCTTTTAATCAGTGCACTAGGACAAGCGTTTTTCTCTTTGTCATTGGGTACCAGTGTCATGATAATTTATGGCTCTTACATTGCTAAAAAAGAGAACTTAGTGACGCTTGGCGCACAAGTGACCTTAATTGATGTGTCTATTGCCTTTTTAGCTGGCTTATTAATCATTCCATCTATGTATGTAGCACAAGCACAAGGTGTTGCAATATTCGCCGAAGATGGCAGTCTTATTTCAGGCTCTAATTTGGTCTTTACAGTATTGCCTGCATTATTCTCGGGGATGGGCGTTGTTGGTTTGTTTGTTGCTTTTGGTTTTTTTGTGTTGATGTCGATAGCAGCATTAACTTCTTCTATCTCTATGCTTGAAGGTCCGGTATCTTTTGCGGTAGAGCGTCATGATATGCCACGAGAAAAAGCGACTACCTTTATTGGTTTAGGTATTTTAGTACTAAGTATTATCATTGTGGTGAATTTAGAGTGGATGTTAGACTTTATCGCCACTTTATCAACCCAATATGGACAGCCAATTATTGCCATGCTGTGTTGTGTATTTGCTACTTGGATATGGCATAGAAGTGATATTTTAGCAGAGATAAAACAAGGCAACGAAGAGGTTGAACATGGCCTGTTTTGGAAGATTTGGCCTTGGTATACTAAGTTTGTTTGTCCGACAGCAATAGCTCTAGTATTTTGGCATTCGTTATAAAAGAGAACAGTGACATCAAGGCCTTGGCCTTGGCCTTGGTGCTGTCTTAAATATATGAAGTTTATTTGTCCAACAGCGATCGCCTTAGTATTCTGGCATTCTCTTTAACGACACCTGTTTGAAGTTTACACTGCCTGTTAAGTAGGAATAGCCGTATGTTCGTGTAGCAGACTACACGTCACATACTCTGCCTTGCCTAAATATCAAACATGTGGCTGTAAAGCTAAGTTAAAGTTTTAGCTATAGTCTAAAGCAAAGCCTTAAAGCCTTGGCCAGTTTAACTGCCAAGGCTTTTTTAATGCCAAAAATTGCTCAACAATTTCTGTCGTTAAGTAATATTCGCCATTAGTAGGCAAAGAAGTAAACTCAAAGTTATTACCTAAATAAGTAAACTTGAGTGCATAAGCATGCAAGTAACCTCTGTCTGCTGGTGATGTGCTGTAATAAAGTGGGTCCCCAACAATGGGTGAGCCTATACTTGCTAGGGCAACACGTAACTGATGAGTTTTACCTGAATGAGGCTTAAGTAGATACAAACGCTGCTTATTTGGAATGCTATATGAGAAAAACTGGGTAATAGCAGGGTTTTCCATGGTTCGTAATAACTTGAACATGCCACGACGGCTTTTAGCCATGTCACCTTTAATCAAACCTTGTTTTTTAGTGGGTTTTTTATCGCTAACCGCAAGGTAATATTTTTCGATATAATGGTCTTGAAATAGCTGCCCGAAAGTTTGTGCACAAGCTAATGTTTTAGCAAAGATGACTAAACCAGAGGTCATTTTATCTAATCTATGCACAGGGTAAAGTTCGGCATCAGCGCTTACATTTTTCAACTGATTTTTTACCTGCGAAAATAGCCCTGAGCCAATATCGCCTTCATCATGAAAGTTAACCCCTGCTTCTTTATCAACAACAATGAAATCATCATGTTCTGTAATAGTTTTAAACATTTAAATTAGCCGCTTAGTCTTTATGTTTGCTATGATAATTCAATCTTCATAATTTTACTCTTTTTACAGGATGTTATTTTGCTTAAACAAGTGCCAACTCCCTCTTCAAAAAAGCTTATTAAAAGTTTCCGTATTACCGCTATTGCTGCAGCTACTGCATTATTATTTGCTTGCAGTAGTCAAGAATCAGTACAATTACCTACTGGCGTAAGCTTGATTGAAACGGTAGCAGTTCAAGAAGATATCATTAACATCCCCTTTAAAAAGTACAAGCTAGCCAATGGCTTAACGGTGATTTTACATCAAGACAATTCAGACCCTTTAGTACATGTTGATGTTACCTATCATGTTGGCTCAGCCCGTGAACAATTAGGTAAGTCAGGTTTTGCCCATTTCTTTGAACACATGATGTTTCAAGGCTCACAAAATGTTGCGGATGAACAACACTTTAAAGTGGTCACCCAAAGCGGCGGTGACTTAAACGGCACAACAAATTCTGACCGCACCAACTACTTTGAAACCGTACCTAAAAACCAGTTAGAAAAAATGTTGTGGCTTGAATCAGATCGTATGGGCTTTTTATTAGAAGCGATCACCGCTGAAAAATTTGAAGTACAGCGTGCTACTGTCAAAAATGAACGTGGTCAAAATGTTGATAATCGTCCGTATGGTCGATTGAATGAAACCGTTAATCAGATGATTTTCCCACGTGAACATCCTTACTCATGGCCGACTATTGGTTATATGACAGATCTTGACCGCGGTACGGTGACTGATCTAAAAGAATTTTTCTCTCGCTGGTATGGACCTAATAATGCGGTCATTACCATTGGTGGTGATATTGATGAAGCGCAAACACTTGCTTGGGTGAATAAATACTTTGGTGATTTAAATGCGGGTCCTGCAGTAGATAATATCGCAAAAACTCCAGTGACACTTGAGGAAAACCGTTATTACTCCTTTAGCGATAATGTTTCTTTACCCTTGCTTTATATCAGTTTTCCTACCGTTTACGGTATGCATGAAGATGAGCCAGCCTTAGATGTACTTGCTAATATTCTAGGTAGTGGCCCTACCTCGTTACTTTATAAGAACTTAGTAAAATCAAGTGTTGCCGTACAAGCGGGTGCAAGTCATCCGTGTAGAGAATTAGCCTGTCAAATGAGTTTCTATGCTTTGCCAAATCCTCAGCAAGGTTTGTCACTAACAAAAATTGAACAAGTGATTAATGACACCTTAGTTGAATTTGAACAGCGCGGTGTTAATGCAGATGATCTATTAAAAACTAAAGTGGGCATTGAAACGGGTACCATTTATGGTTTACAAAGTGTTTCAGGTAAGGTGTCTAACTTAGCGCATTATCAAACAATGTTAGGCAATGCTAATTATACTGAGCAACAAGTTGCTCGTTATAATAAAGTAACAAAAGACGATGTTATGCGTGTTTTTAAGCAATATATTAAAGGTAAAGGTGCGGCGGTATTATCAATAGTACCAGAGGGTCAAGAAGCGTTAGTTGCCAAAGTGAATAACTTTACTCTACCTGATGTTAGTAACCCCGCTAAATTGGCACAACTTGATACTCCTATAATGAAGAATACTAGCGCCTTTGATCGTAGTGTCATGCCAAAGTCGGGTGCTAACCCACAAATTACAGTGCCTACTTTATGGCGTGAAAAGTTTGATAACGGTATTGAGGTTATCGCGACTAAAAACAGTGAAACACCTACGGTAAGTTTATTGTTAAGTCTTGATGGCGGTATTTTACTTGATTCGGCTGAAAAAGCAGGTTTGGCGAGTTTAACGGCGAGTTTGATGAATGAGGGCACCACTGTTCGTAGTAAAGAAGAATTATCGAATGAACTCGCTAAGCTAGGTAGTGATGTTTCTATTGGCGCAGGGGGGCGAAATACTTATATTAAGGTAAACAGCTTAGTTAAAAACCTTGATGCGACACTCGCGTTAATGAATGAGATGATGTTTAAGCCTGAATTTGCAGAAGATGACTTTAATCGAGTTAAGAATCAGTTGATTCAAGGTTTAGAACAAGGCAATAAAGATGCTCGTACACTCGCTAGCAAAGCTTCAAAACAGGTGACCTATGGTAAGGGAAATCGTTTTGGTATTGCTGACAGTGGCACTATTGAGACAGTATCTGCGATTACTCTTGATGACATTAAGGGGTTTTATCAAACTTACTTCTCGCCTACTAAAGCAAGTTTAGTTGTCGTTGGGGATATTAACAAAGCAGATTTATTAGCTAAGTTAGCATCATTAAAGGCGTGGCAAGGTAAAGAATATAATATTAACGCTGATTATACCTTCCCAGAAGTAACACCTAAGAAACTTTATTTTGTTGATTTACCTAATGCAAGCCAGTCGGTAATCAAGTTATCACGCCGCGCTATGACTTATGACGCTACCGGAGAGTACTTTAAGGCCACACTAATGAACTACCCACTAGGTAGTGCATTTAATAGTCGTATTAATTTAAACTTACGTGAAGATAAAGGTTATACCTATGGCGCATCAAGTTACTTTTCAGCAGGTAAAACATTAGGCAGCTTCAGTGCTGGCGCTAGTGTTAAGAAAGAACATACTTATGATGCTATGGCTGAAATAGAAGCAGAGCTGAAAAACTACCAGCAACATGGTTTAACAGCAGATGAAGTTACCTTTATGCGCCAAGCCATTTCACAAAATGAGGCGTTGAGCTTTGAAACACCGAGTCAGAAAAGTGGCTTTTTGAGACAGATATTACAATTTAATTTACCTGTGGATTACGGTAAAGAGCAAAGTGAAATCATCAATAATATTACCCTGAAACAATTAAATGCGATTGCAGCAAAAGAATTATCACAACCTATGCAATGGATTGTTGTTGGTGACGGTCAAGTAGTTAGACCGCAATTACAAGCACTTGATATTGAAATTGTGGAATTAGAATTGGCTAAGTAATAGCGTTTAGCATAAAAAATAAAGCTGAATTTCCATTACAAGGCATTGAAAACCGTTAAAAGCCCCTTATTTATATGAGTATCAATAAGGGGTTTTACCTTTTACTCGCTAAATGCTAAGTCAGGCTAATAGTTAGACTGATTAGTATTTATAGGAATTATTTTGACACTCTCATTAACTGATTATATTGGCGCTTTTAGCCAAAGTGAAAATCTGGCTGCCGTGGCAGGTATTGGACGCGGTATAGAGCGAGAAGCATTACGAATATTGCCAGAAGGCAAGTTATCGGAGCAGGGGCACTATCACCAGCTTGGTTCAGCGCTTACGCATGGACAGATAACAACAGATTACTCAGAAACCTTACTTGAGTTCATCACACCGGTAAGCCACTCCCCAGAGCAAGCGATTGCTCAATTACAAGATATTCAAAAATATACCTTTGAAAATATTGAAGGGGAGTTGTTATGGCCAATGAGTATGCCCTGTTTTGTAAATGATGCAGAGCAGATACCTTTGGCGCAATATGGCAGTTCAAATATTGGTAAAATGAAGACAGTTTACCGTCAAGGTTTGAAAAATCGTTATGGCTCTATGATGCAAGTCATATCAGGTATACATTTTAACTTTTCATTTTCACAAGACTTTTGGAAGGTACAACAAAAGCTACATCAGTCATCGGGTGATAAGTCGTTGCCTCTTGATGACTTTATCTCGGAACGTTATTTTTCTATCCTAAGAAATTACAAACGTTTCTGTTGGTTGATCCCATACTTATACGGTAGTTCTCCAGCTATATGTGGATCTTTTTTACAAGGGAAAGAACATAAATTACCTTTTAAAAAATCACCTTTTGGTGCGCTATACCTTGAGCACGCCACTTCACTGCGTATGAGTGATTTAGGTTATACAAGCTCAGAGCAATCAGCATTGAAAATTTGTTATAACAATTTGGCCGATTACGTTGATGGCGTGCAACAAGCGATTCAACTCAAATCTAAAGATTTTGCTAGCATTGGCGTTAAGGTTGATGGCAAATACCAGCAGTTAAACGATAACGTGCTACAAATTGAAAATGAACTATATGCGCCTATTCGCCCTAAACGCGTTGCTAAACCAGGTGAGAAACCCTCAGTTGCTTTAGGAGAACGCGGTGTTGAATACATTGAAGTAAGAGCACTTGATGTAAATCCTTTTTCAGATACAGGCATTAGCCTTGAGCAAGTGCACTTCTTAGATATATTTATAACCTTCTGTGCTTTTGTCGATAATAAAGAGTTTGATTGTACTCGCCAGACACTCCATGAAGGAAATATGGATGCCGTGGTACTACGTGGTCGAGACCCTGAATTAATGCTTAGTGATGCTAATTGTTGTGGTGAAGTTAAGCTTAAATCGATTCCTCAGTGGGGTAATGAATTGTTTGAGCAGATGCAGCAAGTTGCACAGCTATTAGATAAGGCATACCAAACGAATAAATACAGTGAAGCCATTGTCCGCGAGCAAGCTAAGATCAATGATGCTAGTTTGACGCCATCAGCGCAGTTAATAGCAACTATAAAGCAACAGTGCATATCTGAGTATGCTTTAGATAAAGCGAGTGAATATCAACGACAAGCGAAAGCTCGTGATTATCAATTTTATGATCAAGAATTTTTTGATCAAAGTACACCTGCTTCACATAAAGCTCAAGCGGATATTGAAGCGGCTGATAAACTTAACTTTGATGATTTTTTAACTGATTACTTTGCTTAAAGTAATGTTATACCAATTTGATTAAATTTCTTCCCTACTCAGAGCTACATTGATGAGCTTAGAACAAACAAAATTTGTTAAACATAGTTATTCTATATTTCATTAATTTTGTGATGTTATCAGTTTATCAATGAGCTCCCAAAAGGGCGAGTTTAAAAGGTTTATATGCTGCTTTATTGATTTTGAAAAGGACGCTACACGGATGTAGCTTCTTAGAGAATGCAGGAGCACATTCTCCTGAATAACCATTATCTACAATCAATGCCTTGCCTCTAAACCCTTTAATTCTCGCTGAGCGGGAAAGAACTTAATCAATTTGGTATTAAATCTGCGTGTGCTTTTTACTAAGAACAAACAAGAAAGTAGAAAAATAACGATAAAAAAAGCGCGTCAAATAGACGCGCCGATTATCTAAGTAAATTGTCCAAACAAACAAAACTTAAATCAAATGAAAGCAATCCAGGGAAGGAAGTTTCAATGATTAAGACGTCGCAATTACTAGAAAGTTCCTTTTATTTTAAATATTTTATTTGTCACTCCCTTACTCCTTGTAAAAAATCCCTCTCGATAAATCTCTTAAGTTACTTTTAGCACTTAGCTATTAAAGTATTTTAACCTTTTCGAACAACGGAATTAGACGCTTCGATGTGAGGCTGAATAATCTTGTCATTTTGTGCAAAGGTTATGAAATATCAAAAAATAGCCCTACTTAATTTAAATAGTGCATAAACATGAAACAGATCTAATAAGAGCGGAAATAACATGATTGTTATTCTAAATGTAGGATCCATCAAATCTCAGATAAAAAAAACGCCCATCTACTTATTAAAGAGAGGGGAGCGCATAAACATGAAACAGACCTAACAAGAGCGGAATAACATGGTTGTTATTCTATGTGTAGGTTTCATCAAATATTAGACAAAAAAACGCACCCAACTACTTATTAAAGAGAGGAGAGCGCATAAGCATGAAACAGACCTAATAAGAGTGGAATAACATGGTTGTTATTCCAAACGTAGGTTCCATCAAATCTCAGATAAAAAAACGCACCCGACTATAAAGAGGATGCGTAAAACATGAAACATACCTAATAAGAGTGGAATAACATGGTTGTTATTCCAAACGTAGGGTTTATTAAATTGCAGGAAAAAAAAAGCGCCCAACTACTTATTAAAGAGAAGAGAGCGCATAAGCATGAAACAGACTTAATAAGAGTGGAATAACATGGTTGTTATTCCAAACGTAGGGTTTATTAAATTGCAGGCAAAAAAAAGCGCCCAACTACTTTTTAAAGAGAGGAGAGAGCGCATAAACATGAAACACTAAGGGAATAACATAACTGTTAAGTAAGAGTGTTGCTTTGAAGTTTAGTTCAAATTATTTCAAAGTTTATTAAATTTATTTTTAAAATAGACTAAACATGAAACAGACCTAATAAGAGGTAAGCGTCCGGCAAAGAGCATCTAAACAATAAGTAGTTATCAAGTTAAGTTACTTCAAACAATTATTTGGAGTAACTTATGAAAATAACGCGAAGCCATGAGCAATGGCGAACTATCC
>MAAB01028321.1_pt1 | contig 32116 bp, 28 predicted proteins | sample 1115991 | NCBI WGS metagenome assembly MAAB01 (sample SAMN04961124, study PRJNA320927) | seawater metagenome | isolation source: sample BD02T18 sea water enriched with oil for 18 days | place: USA:Gulf of Mexico | collected 2013-07-27
TGTAATATTTAGTGCTGCCATATTGCGTCCGAATTAGTTAACATTTGAGGCTCATTATGTTTTGCGATGTGAATGAAAACAAATGATACTTTCTTAAAAGCTGTTTAGTTTTTCTAAACGCCTTTGCTGTGATAGGTGATGAAATGACCAAGTTGAACGCAAGAACCTTCTCCTCGTTAGTGTATTTTGAGGCCTGTGGCAGACTGTTAAGTTTTTCTGCTGCAGGCAAAGAGTTATGCGTTACAACAGGTGCAATTAGCCAACAAATTCGAAAGTTGGAAGAACAATTAGGGTTTAAATTATTTCAGCGTCAGCCAAGCGGAATAGTACTTACCCAAGAGGGCAAAGAGATGCTCAATGTGACGCAGCAGTCCATTGAGTCAGTGGAGATGGTCATTCGTCGATTACAGGCAAAACTGTCTGATAACGTCGTCAGGCTAAAATCGACACCGTCTTTCGTTTTTAAATGGCTAATTCCAAAGCTGCAAGAATTTAATCTAGAGTATCCGCATATCAAGGTTGAAACTTATGCCGATGAGGCTCTTTTAGAATTAGCTGGTGCCGATTTTGATATCGCCATTGATTATGGTGATGGACAATACGATGGTTTCACTTCGAGTTTGTTAGTCAAAGAAATACTGTTACCTGTGATCAGTCCTGAATACATGAAGCAGGCTAATTGGCAGCAGGGAGACACATTACAAGATGCGTCTCTGTTACATGATGCCATGCCTTGGATTGATGCAGAGCAAGATGCTGAATGGCGTTTCTGGTTGGACCAAACCAAATTGAAGGGTATTGATAGCACTAAAGGGCACTTTTTTAATCGATCTTATATGGCGATAGCCGCTGCTGAGGCGGGTCTTGGTGTTGCTCTAGCGCGGGCATCTCAGGTAGGTGAAGAACTAAAAAATGGCCGTCTTATTGCCCCTTTCAAAGGCATACCCTCTTGTTGTGATTATTACATGCTAATTCCTAAAAAAGGTCGCGCTAATATACATGCTTATGTCCTTAAAAATTGGCTGTTAGAACATGTAGATGCCATTGAGGGTATCCAAGTTTAAAGAGGCCTTAATCGGATTACTTTGGGCATACGGCATTAAGTTAGTTGAAATTAATACAAGGTTTATAATGAATTAAATGCCCAAAGAATTCGATAAAAGAACGCGTTTATTGATTTGTTTGATGAAGAGCATTATCCAGCTCTTCTATCAAATCAATCACTGATTCAGCGCCAACGGATAAGCGTAATAAATTTTCTGTAATGCCGCTTGCAGCTTTATCTTTTGCAGGCATGCCCCCATGGGACATGGTGTAAGAATGATTAATCATACTTTCAACACCGCCAAGTGAATCCGCTAATACAAAATAATGTAAGTTTTCGACAAAGGTCTGCACTGCATTCAAACCACCTTTTAAACGTATTGACACCACAGCGCCACCAGATTTCATTTGTCGTTTGCAAAGGTCATGCTGGGTATGGCTTTCAAGACCTGGATAGAATACTTTTTCAATACTGGGGTGTTGCTCTAAATGGCGAGCGATGAGAAGAGCGTTTGTGCTTTGGCGCTCCATGCGAAGGTCTAATGTTTTCAAGCCTCGTAATGCTAAATAACTATCAAAGGGCCCTTGAATAGCGCCAATTGCCATAGAAGAGAATTGAAGCTTTTCGAATAATTCAGGGGTGGAGGCAATAACAGTCCCTCCGATTAAATCTGAATGACCACCCACATACTTACTGGTTGAATGCATCACCAAATCAATGCCATTAAGAATAGGTTGCTGATTCCATGGAGAGGAGAAGGTGTTATCAACGCAGGTGAGAATATTATGATCTTGGGCTACCTTGGCAATCGCGTCTAGGTCTATCAGCTTAAGCAATGGGTTGGTTGGGGTCTCTACCCAAATGAGCTGAGTATTGTCTTGTATTTGTGCCTTAACAGCGTCGATATCATTCAAATCGATATATGAAACTGAAAAACCAGATGTTATGGTCCGACAATCCTCTAACAAACGAAAAGTTCCTCCGTAGACACTGTCTGTCACAATCACATGAGCATCTTTTGTTAACAGTTCCATAACGGTTGAAATAGCGGCCATTCCCGATGCGCATGCAATAGCACCTGAACCAGATTCAAGTTCAGCCATGCAGGTTTCTAGGGCATGTCGGGTGGGGTTACTCACTCGGCTATAGCTAAACTCCGCGCTCTCGTTAATCGTCGGTTTTATGAAGGAACTTGCCGTAAAAATAGGCGGCATAATTGCATTGTGAGCAGGGTCTGTTTGGTTGCCTGCGTGAATGACTAGGGTGGGGAATTGCGCGTTAGAGGAGGTCATTTTAAATCTCACTTATTATCATTTTAGAGGTTATTTTGTTATCAATAAATCGCCTTTCCTTTTAATTGATTTGTCTAAGGCGAAAAAAATTTATTGGATAAAGTAATGTTAGACGTAAAGTGAGTAGACATTGTTTCTATATTTATCGAATAATAGAAAAACAAGGGCAATCATTTTGGAAAAAATTAAAAAATGGTTAGTTCGTGTCAATATTGTGGCTATTGTTAGAACAAAGGTTTAATAGGTGATGAAATATGGCTAGGGTTAAATTAGATAAACAAGACAAGGCGATTTTATCCTTGTTGCAGGCGGATGCATCTCTTTCAATTGGAGATGTTGCCGATCAAGTTGGTATTTCAAAATCCGCATGTTGGAGAAGAATTCAAAAACTGGAGCAAGACAGTATTATCTGTGAACGTGTTACCTTGCTGAATCAGAAACAATTGAATTTGCCTTTAACCGTGTACATCTCTATTCGTACGAATCAGCATAATGATGATTGGGCTGAACAGTTTAAAAAAATTGTGGAAGATATCCCGCTCGTTCTAGAGATGCATCGTATGAGCGGCGATTTAGATTACTTAATAAAGGCGGTTGTAACGGATATGTCAGGTTACGATAACCTCTATAAAAGTATCCTAAAAGCAGATGTCTTTGATGTCAGTGCAAGCTTTGTTATGGAAACCATGAAGCAAACAACTCAGCTACCTTTAGATTATGTTAAAGGTCAAGATGCTTGAAATTACGTAAAATCATATTTTTTGAATGATCAATCACACTCAATTCATACAGGCTGATACTTAGGTCGCCCTTTTAAAATCAAGCTCACTTATTGGTAACTGCTATACAAGATTGGGAAACAAATGGTTTTATATTTCGATAAAACTAGAATTTACGAATAATATTCCCAACTTATCCATTTTCTCATTTGAATTGGGAACATTGTTTGTCTCTATAGCCTTTACAATTTTAATTGCTGAAGGGGGGGCGCTTGATGCCTTCTCTTAGTTCAACACTGGGTGCTTGTACGACTCGTCAGAAGGTTGGCTGTTTAGATAGCCGCTAACTTTTTGCATTCACTTAAGAATGCCGGGTGAGAGAAGTGCTGTAGTGGGTTTTTATTAAAAAAATAAGAGATGAGGCTATTTATGAAATTATCAAATCTGATTACTGCCAGTGTACTTGTATCAATAGGCAATATTGCAATAGCAGGAAGTACTATTGATGTGATTAAACAAAAAGGATTTGTTCAATGTGGCGTAAACACTGCGCTAACGGGCTTTTCGGCGCCAACATCCGAAGGTAAATGGGAAGGCTTAGATGTGGATTTTTGTCAGGCAATTGCAGCAGCAATTTTAGGTGATAAGACCAAAACTAAATATACACCGTTAACGTCAGCATCACGCTTTACTGCTTTGCAGTCAAAAGAAGTGGATGTCTTAACGCGTAATACAACCTGGACATTATCGCGTGATACGAAAGTAGGTCTTAACTTTGTTGGGGTTAATTTTTATGACGGACAAGCGTTTATGGTAACAAAAGAGTCGGGCATAACGAGCGCCCTACAGTTGGATGGTGCAACGGTTTGTATCGAGCCTGGAACAACCACTGAACTGAATTTGGCAGACTATTTCCGTGCTGAACATATGGCATTTGAACCCGTGGTAATCGAAAGTCAAACTGAAGCGGTTCAAACGTTTTTCTCCGGTCGTTGTGATGTCTATACCACGGATGCCTCTGGTTTAGCCTCTTATCGTCAAACTGCCTCTAATCCAGATGATTATGTCGTATTGCCAGAAATTATTTCAAAGGAACCATTAGGGCCAGCGGTTCGCCATGGTGATGAACAGTTTGCAGATATTGTGCGATGGACACATATGGCCATGTTAGAAGCAGAAGAAAAGGGAATTACATCAGGCAATATTGATGATTTTAAGACGTATAGCAAAGACCCATCTATACAGCGAATGTTAGGTGTAACCTTAGGCATGGGTGAAGCGCTTGGAGTCAGTGATGATTGGGCTTACAACATTATTAAACAAGTGGGTAATTATGGTGAGAGTTATGATCGTAATGTTAAAGCCAAATTAGGTCTTGATCGAGGTATCAATGCACTGTGGACCGATGGTGGTCTAATGTATCCCGCTCCTATTCGTTAAATTTTGATGATTTGAGCCTCATTTTTTGAGGCTCTTTCATAAAGGGACGTTTGATAGATCTAAAGCATACTCCCTTAAGCATATTGCATAAAAGTTTTGTTTAAAAATACCAATATTGAAAATGTTTGATGTTTTTATTGGGTCACAACAGTTTGCTTGAATATGCCCATTTAATAATTAGAGAGTTAGTAAAATGTTTAAGTCATTACATAATGGTAAGGGATTACCGAGTTTAATTTATAGTGAAAAAGTCAGAGGGCTTTTTGCTCAGGCACTTGTCTCTGCTGGGATTGTCTTTCTTGCTTGGTACCTGATTACAAATACCTTTGTAAATTTAGAAAAACAAGGTATTTCAACTGGCTATGGATTTTTGTTTTTAGAATCATCCTTTGGTATTAGTGAATATTTAATTTCATTTGAACCATCTGACACTTATGGACGAGCGTTATTAGTTGGTTTACTTAATACCTTAAAAGTTTCCATATTAGGCATTATATTTGCCACATTAATAGGCTTTCTTGTTGGCACATCTAGAATGTCTAGTAATTGGGTGTTGAGCAGAATTGCCGCTGTTTATATTAATTTATTTCGTAATATCCCCGTGCTGTTGCAACTTATTTTTTGGTATACATTATTTAATAATAGTTTTCCAAACCCTAAAAAGGCAATAGAAGTATTACCCAATGTTTTTCTGAGTAACCGAGGTGTTTTGTTTCCCGTACCGGCTGAGCATCCCGCTTACTTTTGGATGGGGTTGGTGTTCATATTCGCTCTTTTTGGCAGTTGGTTACTTAAACGTTGGTCGATTAAACATAGGGATAAAACAGGTAGAAGCTTTCCGCATGTTTGGTTGGGGTTGGCATTAGTTGTTATGAGCCTGGTGCTGACATATGTCATATGTGGTGCGCCAACAGAAATGAATAACCCCGTATTTAAAGGCTTTAACTTTAATGGTGGTGCAAAGCTATCTCCTGAATTTCTGTCCTTATTAATTGGCTTGTCATTATATACCTCGACCTATATCGCCGACATTGTTCGTAGTGGTTTACAGTCAGTGTCTAAAGGCCAGCAAGAAGCATCAATAGACCTAGGGTTAAAACCAAGCCAAACCCTGATGAATGTTATTTTACCTCAGGCATTACGTGTGATGATTCCACCCATGACCAGTCAGTTTTTGAATCTCACCAAGAACAGTTCACTCGCGGTCGCGGTAGGTTATCCCGATATTGTTTCACTCTCAAATACTACGTTAAATCAAACGGGACAAGCGATTGAAGCCATCTCAATTTTTATGACTGTTTATTTAGGGTTTAGTTTGACCATCTCACTTTTTATGAATTGGTATAACAAGAAAATGGCATTAATGGAGCGATAAATATGAGTCATCTAGCAATAAAACCGCCCCACAAAAGTGGTGTCATTAAATGGGCAAAAGAGAATTTATTTAGAAGTAAATTAAATACCATAGTCAGCATTATATGCCTTTATCTGGTTGTTAAGTTCTTAATTGGCGTCCTGGACTGGGGCATTATTAATGCCATATATAGCAGTGACTCTTCAAATTGTAATGGTGGAAGTGGTGCTTGTTGGGGGGTTATTGCTGAGAAATACCGTTTCATTATTTTCGGTATTTACCCCGCTGAGGAACAATGGCGTCCCTTGATCGCCATGATATGGCTGGTGGCTTTGATCAGCTGTAGTTTGCATCGGGCTTTTTGGCGTTTTTGGTTAATGCCTTTGTGGCTTTTCAGTTTAGCAGGATTAGCAAGCTTAATGTGGGGTGGGGTATTTGGCTTAACCTATGTTGAAAATACCCAATGGGGTGGATTGCCACTCACCTTGATTCTTGCTGTTATCGGTACAGTCGCAGCTTTTCCTCTTGGAATTTTATTGGCATTAGGGCGTACTTCTAAGTTACCGTTTTTTCGTATTTGGTGTGTCGCCTTTATCGAAATTGTTCGAGGCGTTCCCTTAATCAGTGTGCTATTTATGGCCTCTGTTATGTTCCCTTTGTTCTTACCAGAGGGGGTGACCATAGATAAGCTTCTAAGAGCGCAAGTTGGCATTATTTTATTCTCAGCGGCCTACCTTGCTGAAGTGTTTCGAGGCGGTTTACAGGCAGTGCCTAAAGGTCAATATGAAGCTGCTGATGCTATGGGTTTGACCTATTGGCAGACGATGTCTGTGGTGATTATGCCGCAAGCCTTACGTATTGTGATACCGCCGACAGTAAACAGTTTTATCTCAATGTTTAAAGATACCTCACTTGTTTTGATCATTGGTCTATTCGATTTATTGGCAACGGCTAAGGTCGCAATCATTGATCCCATTTGGCGTGAACATTATTTCGAAGTCTATATTTTCATTGCCGCTATTTATTTTGTGTTTTGTTACTCAATGGCATCCTATGCGAATAATTTAGAAAAAGTACTAAGTAAAGATAAGCAGCACTAGGGAAGCTGCGAATAAGTCCTCCCGCCTCAGCGTGTGGATAAAATGCCTGAGATTTAAGGTGAGGAGCGCAACTTAATAGTTATTCTATTGATCAGGTCCTCAATTTAGAGATAAGGCTTTTAGGCCACGCCCTACGGGTCTTACAGAAAAAGCGTCACGCGATGTTGCCCCTTTTCGAAAGGTGCCTACATTACTTCAAAGTGTCGCCTAGCTTGACGCGTTTTCTGATAAGACTGAGAAGAGGTGACTTAATCGTAGGCTCCCTAGTCTCTTTAATAGATAAAATAGAATTACATATAGGCATTATTATGAATATTAAAAATCAAACAAACGCTGACGATACCTTAATTCGCATTAATGATTTAAATAAATGGTATGGAGATTTTCATGTATTAAAAGATATTAATATCGATGTCAAAAAAGGTGAAAAGATTATTATTTGTGGTCCGTCTGGTTCGGGTAAGTCAACCACTATTCGCTGCATGAATCGTCTGGAAAAATATCAAGCAGGTGAAATATTAATAAACGATATATTACTGGATGATCATGTGAAAAATTTAGAAAAGGTACGTAAAAAGGTATCAATGGTTTTTCAGCATTTTAACTTGTTTCCGCATATGACTATTTTAGACAACTTAACGTTAGCACCACGTTTAGTGAATAAGATGCCAAGAAAGGAGGCTGAAGAATTAGCGATGAAATACCTAGAGCGAGTAAAAATTCCACAGCAAGCCAATAAGTTCCCAGGCCAACTTTCAGGTGGGCAACAGCAAAGGGTCGCGATTGCTCGCGCTCTATGTTCAAACCCTGAGGTCATGTTGTTTGATGAACCAACGTCAGCGCTTGACCCAGAGATGATAAAAGAGGTTCTTGACGTCATGATTGAGCTTGCTGATGACGGCACCACTATGATTTGTGTGACCCATGAAATGGGTTTTGCCAAGCAGGTAGCTGACCGAGTTATCTTTATGGATGAAGGTCGCATTATCGAAGAAAATGCCCCTCAGGCTTTTTTCGAAAACCCTCAGAATGAAAGAACCCAGCTATTTCTTAGTCAGATATTAGGACACTAATTTAAGAAAATAATGACACTTAAATAAGACAATATTTTCAGACTTAGGCGGCTAAATGATCAGTACAGGGACGTAACTATTAGCTTAATGCTCTAATAAAAGTGAGAACAGGTGACTTAATTACACCTTCACTATCCCTGTTAGGATAAAAATGAAAGATATAAATACTATTTCCAGAGTAGAGATAACGCATAGTCCAACGCCACTTGAGAGCATGCCTGGCCTATCTTTGACACTAGGCTACAAGCTGTTTGTTAAACGTGATGATTGCACAGGTTTAGCGGGTGGCGGCAATAAAACCCGAAAATTGGAATACTTATTAGCAGCAGCGCGAGATGCGGGAGCGGATACCTTGGTGACTATCGGAGGTTTGCAATCGAACCATGCAAGGCAAACAGCTGCTGCGGCTGCGAAATTTGGCTTTGCTTGTGAACTGGTACTCGAAGATGTAGAAGGCACACCAAAAGAAGATTATTACGATAATGGTAATATATTGCTTGATAAGCTTTTTGGCGCCACGATACACCTCGTGGGTGAAGGGGAAGATAGCCAAGCGTTTTCGCATCAACTCATGACGGTATTAGCCGAAGAAGGTAAGAGCCCTTATTTTATTCCTGTTGGCGGTTCTAATGAGATAGGTAGCCTTGGTTATGTGCGCTGTGCCAATGAAATACTCGAGCAAATGGCTGAACAGGGCATTGAGTTGGATCAGATAGTGCTTGCCTCTGGAAGTGCAGGAACACAAGCGGGACTGTTGGCAGGGCTTATCGCAGCCAATTCAAGTATTCCTGTTGTTGGTATTTCAATCAGTCGAGATGCAGAAGCGCAACATCTACTTGTCGAGAACTTACTGGATAAAACCTTATGTTTAATGGGGCTTGACCCAGAATTAGCGAAAGGCCGGGTGCTTATCTGTGGTGATTATGTGGGTGATGGTTATGGCATAACTACGCCAGGAACAATTGAAGCCGTTAAAATGGCGGCTCAGTTTGAAGGTTTGTTATTAGACCCTGTCTATACAGGTAAAGGAATGTCAGGTCTTATTGATATGTGCCGAACTAAGGTGTTTGAAAAAAATCATAATATTCTATTCTTACATACAGGTGGTTCTCAGGCGTTATTTGCCTATCGAGAAGTCTTAACGTAACGCAATTTCGAGTATTTATTCAAAGCTGATGACGGCACTTAGTGTCATTAAGGGCTTTTAATGCGCGCTTAATGACACTATGACTCCTAGACCAAAGGCGTAAATAGACCCTTGATAAGTATTTTCATGAAGTGCTAATTACTTAAATGTTCATAGCTGTCAACAAAGCGTTTGTATTTATGTTGGCCGCAAATATAGGTTTCATATTTAGGCGGTTTTTCTTTACTGTGGCAGGTGGGGACCACGCTGACTTCAGCATCAAAATCCAGATCGATAAAAAAAGGAATTGAGTAACGCTCTTTGCCGCTAGTATTGATAACCCTGTGCATGGTTGAGATATAGTGATCATTGGTGAATGTCTGTACTAGATCGCCAATATTCACAATAAAAGTATCTTCAACGGGTGGTGCGCTTATCCAGTCGCCATTACGATTTTGTACCTGTAAACCACCAATATCATCTTGTGACAAAATGGTTAAAAAACCATAGTCTGTATGGGCTCCGATACCTATTTCTTTTTGTGTGATATTGCCTTCTTGAGGCGGATAGTGCAGTAGACGCTGAATGGTGATGGGGGACTTCTGAAGCGCTTCAAAGTAATCTGCGGGCAGGTTTAGACTAAGCGCAATCGCACTGATTAATTTGCGTGCCAAGGTCATCATGGCCTTATGGTACAGCTCAAAAGTTTGCTTAAACTTGGCTGGATTTTCAGGCATTTGATTAGGGCCAAAAAAAGGCGAGACCTTGTCTTCATTCAGGCCAAAATCAAAACACTCTTTAAAATCTCGAGTATTTTCAGGGTCGACATTTTCACCATACATGGGAATATACCCGCGTAACGTCTGACCCGAATTTATAATGTTTAGTTTCTGTTTTTGTTCCAAAGGCAAATCAAAAAAGGCTTCGGCTTGAGCATACGCTTCCTTGATGAGCTGTTTATCAACCCCGTGATTTTTAATATAAAGAAAACCGATGTTTTTACAAACATGAGCGATCTGATCAGCGACCATTATAGGGTCACTGCCATCAATTAATGAAGTAAGGTCAATAATAGGAATGTCATGGAATGATGTTGCTTGACTCTCAAGGCCGGAATCAAGGCTGTAATCAAGTGGGTTATCGTAAGCTATAGGCACAGTGTAATCCCTTCAGTTTGTTATTTTAATGTGTAGCTAGTGTCACTGAAGAGGGGCTTTCACATATATAACAAAAGCGCAAAATGGTGTTACTTAAACGATGAATTAACCTGTCTAAATTGAGATGGACTATGGCAAAATTGTTCACGAAAACATTTACTAAAATGGCTTTGCGAACTGAAGCCGGTTGCCTGTGCAATATTTGAAAAACTCAAGTGAGTTTCTTCAATCATCTTTTTTGCATGTAAAAGACGAAGTTGAAGGTAATAACGTCCGGGACTGGTTTTTTCGTACTTCTGAAAAACAGTTTCTAGATTACGTTGGGTGGTGCCGATACGATTCGCTAAAGTAGCAATGGGATAGGGTGCACCAATATGTTTTTCCATCAGTTCAACCGCCGCCCCTAAGCAGGGTGATTTCATACGTAAGGTGAGGTAGCGACGACTGGTTTGAATCTCTTCACTGCTACGGATGCGATCCAGCAGGAACTGTTGAGAAACATGATGAGCAAAATCACGACCATGGTCCTGCCCAATTAAATAAAGCAGCATATCTAACGTTGCTGTGCCTCCCGCGCTGGTTAACAGATTCCCTGTTACTGTATAGAGGTTCTCTTGTAGGCTGATATCTGGATATAGCTCGGTAAAGGTATTGCAATATTCAGGTACCAAGGTGCAGCTCTTATCCTGTAATAGACCCGCTTTAGCCAAAATAAAACTGCCGCAACTTAAGGCTGCTATCCGGCCTTTTTTATGTGCCATTGTCCTTAGTAGTGTGAACAGTGGCAGATTAGAATAATCCGCCACTTTGAGATAACCACAGATGAAAATCAGATCACTGTCGAGGCAACTAGAGAGATCACCGCTGGTTTCAATGGGGACATTATTTGAGCTTTTGACGGTATTGCTGGCTTCGACTGATTCAGCCCTGCATATCTGATACTGATAAATCTCAGCGCCATTAAGCAGGTTTGCCACACTAAGAGCTTCTATCGCAAGGGAGAAAGACGTTAGTGCAAAACCTGGCAGTAAAATAAAACTCACATTGACTATTTTTGTCTTTAAAACACCTAGTTCCGTTTTTTGAGTCATCTTGTTGGCTTCAGTCATAGAGTGATAGTTAAATATTCATCAGTTGATTAAATAGCTCGTGACAGTCGCTTGCGACGTCCAAATTGTCAACCGCCTGGATGATATCTGAAATTCTCTGTGCATCGAAATTTACATTGGCTAGTAAGCGAAATTTCGCCCTGAATTCGGTTTGTGTCATCGGTGTTTCTGGGTCTCCTTTGGCTTGTGTAATAGGGCTGGTAAGGCAAGTGCCCTCTTTTAATTGAATAGTCACCCTTGAAAGAATTTCTTCTGGAAAACGGGCCGATAAATCTTGCGCTTCAGTAATCGTGATTAAACGGCTAATTTGCAATATATCTTCAGCTTCTATTGCATCACCTGTCACTTCATTGGGTCCAACTTGACCTCGACTAATTAAGGCGGCTAAAGGAAATGCGAGACCATACTGTGCTTCATCCGCATTGGCAGGAAAGTGTCCTTGTAATCGCATTGATTCATGAAAGGTTTCGACTCTTATCGATTCAATATTAAGTGGGGTTATTGTAGGGTGTTCCGCCATCATAGCGGTGACTGCGGTAAGTGAGGGTTGTGCCCAGCGACAAACAGGCCAAGGTTTAAAATATTGGGCATCTATTTCCCAGCGCTGTCCTAGGTCATCCCAACAATGAGCTATCTTCTGACTCTCCACTGTTTCTGCGGGTGCACCAGTAATACCAGCCTGTGCCATTAATAAGGCATTCACACCGGCATAAGCGCCCGCACCATGGGCGTCGCGTAACATAGACGGGAAATCAACTAACCGCATCATAGGGCAGCGGGGGCCGAAGTATTCTGCAATACCTAATGCGTGCATCAAGGTTTCTTCATCTAAGCCTAATAAACGAGCACCACCACAGACAACGCCCAAACCAGAAAATGCCCCTGAGGCATGGTATTCAGCGGCTGTGTCCATCAAGGCTACGCCAGCTCGTAAGCCAGTTTCATAAGCGATAGTGACCGCACTAAGAAACTCTTCCCCGCTGATATCGCGGCCTTGATCTCGACAGGCATCAGCGATGGCTAATAAGGCAGGTATCACAGTGGCCCCAGCATGACCCTTGGAGGTAAAATGCCCTTCATGAGCATCTAAACTGTCGGCACTGAAACCACCGGCCCAAGCGGCTCCCATAGGGTTAACTTTACGGCCATCAAACAATAATCGGCAACTAAGGTTCAATGCCGAATAATGTTCTGCAGCATAATTACAGATATTGATACTTGTTTGGTTATTCTTAGCGCCTGCGAGTACGCCGATAATGTCTAATAAAGAGGTTTTGATCAGGTCTTGAGTCTGTTGTGGTACATCATTGAATTGCAGCGTTTTTACAAAATTATATAACAGCATACTTGTCTCCTGAAGAAGGTGAGAAAAAGGAAAAAGAAAGGTCATCCATGGTAAAAAAAATTATATCGTAAGTGCTTAGGCGAATTAGAGTTGCTCAAACTTGTTTAGTATCTTTTCATAAGTACCGTTTGCTTGAATCATGATAAATCCAGCATTAAAGTCATCGCGAATTTTTTCAGAATTGGAAATATTTTTAGAAATCATAACGTAAAGGTCGTTTTTTTCGATCGGAGGCTGAACCATGGTAAATTTTTTCGGATCTACCCCCATTTTACTCGCCGCACTTTTAACCACTGAAAGATTATCTGCAAATAGGTTGATATCACCTTTTTCTAATGCGTTTATGCCATCAACAGTTGCTTTATAACGCTGAATTTTTTGAAAAGGGAATGAATCAAAGCTTTGGCTAATTACCGCGCCTTCAATTTTCCCTATCTTATATTGATTGAGCATTTCAAAGGATGAGTAGAAATCGAGATCTAAGTTCTGATGTTTGATAACGCCAGAGAGCACAGAATAGATTGGCATTGATACATGATAGTCTTGGGCTCTTTCATCTGAATAAAATGCGCCGACAAGAACATCTTTTTCACCGGCTTTAACACGCCGCATTGCTTCTTTCCATTGAATGAATTCAAGGTAACTTTTATAGCCTGATGCTTTAAATGATTCACTTACTATGGCTGAGATAAAGCCGCCTTGTTCTAAATTACTGCCGTAAAACGGTTCCCAGTCAGTGGTTGAGAGTGAGACCTCTTGAGCTTGAGATAAACTAGTAATACAAATACTCATGGTTAACAGGCTAGTCTTGAAAACGTCCATTAATAAACCTCGTTCTTATTTAGTTAGAATTTAATCATTTAGTTAGGCTAAAAGGGGTGAGAAAAAGGCACCTCAAGGTGCCTTTATAGTGGATTAAATTGAATTTTAAGAGGCTTATTTAGCGATACGGGCAGCCGCTAACCAGCTGTCATAACTTGCTTGGTGTTCAGCAATCCATTCTTGAGCATGGCGTTTGATATCTTTTACAGATTTCTCACCATTCTGCATTTTTAGGTTTTGTGCGCTTTCATCGCTCGCACTGATTTGAACTAGGGATAAGAATTTGGTTGCAGCTGGGTTTTCTTCGGCAAAATCTTTATTCAAAATAGATTGAATTTGATCGACAGCAAAACCTAAGTTTTTACCATTGAAACTGGTATTGACGCTGTTATTACCATCGGGTAAATCTGTTTTGGGTACTTCAAGCCAAACCACATCTTCATTCTCAACTAATACACCTGCTATCCATTGTGGTACCCAAGTATAATAAAGAATGGATTGTCCTTCGTTATAACGAGTAATGGTATCTGCCATTAATGCAAAGTAGGAACCACGGTTGTGGTTGACCGTTTTTTCCAAACCATAGGCTTCTAAATGATGATCAATCACCAGCTCACAGCCCCAACCTGGGTTACACCCTGTCAGGTCAGCTTTACCATCATTGTCGGCATCAAATAATTTGGCTATTTCAGGTTTTTTTAGATCGGTAAGCTGAGTGATATTGTATTTATCAGCGGTCTTTTTATCGATTAAGTACCCTTGCAGGACCCCTGGAATGACATTGCCCGCTTTCACTAAGGTATCGTCGCCGCCTGCTTTTTTGTAGAAGGTTTTATGCAACTGCTCCCAAGCATGTACACTAAAATCAGCATCCCCGTAAGACAGCGCTAACATCATAGTGGCGTAAGCCGTTTCTTTGGGCTCTTCGACTTCGTAACCCAATGCTTCAAGACCGGCAATAGCGATCTCACCACGAAAGCGCTCTTCTGCAATGGTAGGGAAAATCGGTGTTACTTCCACACCCTTGCCTGGCATTGCTTGAGCAGAAGCCGTTCCCGTCATGACTACTGTGCTTATAGAGGCCGCGGCTGTCAATTTGAAGATAGTTTTAGATAGTTCTTTTAAGCGTGATTGCATCATCGTAAATTCCTCATTGTGCTTATTTTTAGTGTGAGTTTTCAACGTTATTGCTGTTCGTTTTACTGATTGGGTTATTTTTTTTCGAACCTCGAAATACACGGACTAGAAGGCCGACAGGGCCAGTTTCGTACCAGTGAAGAGTGTTACTTATTCCCGCACGTTCACCCATTGCTTGGGTCAATCGATCAAGGAAGATCGCGAGAAGAACAAGACCAACACCACCCACAGTTGCCAGCCCCATATCAAGACGACCGATACCGCGTAATACCATTTGTCCAAGGCCGCCAACGGCGATCATTGACGCTATAACGACCATTGAAAGCGATAACATCAGTGTTTGGTTGACCCCAGCCATAATGGTTGGTGTTGCTAAGGGTAATTGAACCTTAAGTAGCATTTGACCTGGTGTGCAACCAAAGGCACGGGCCGCTTCAATCTTGTCTGCGGGAACCTGACGAATGCCTAAATTTGTCAGCCTTACCAGGGGCGGCAAAGCGAAAATAATAGTCACTAGAACACCGGGTACATTACCGATACCGAATAACATAACGACAGGCACCAAGTAGACGAAGGCTGGCAGTGTCTGCATGGCATCCAGAACGGGTCTCACTATGCGTTCTATTCGATCACTGCGAGCGGAAACAATGCCCAATGGGACACCAAATACAACACAGAAAAACAACGCCGTCAGTACCAGAGATAAGGTCGTCATAGATTCAGACCAAACACCGATAAGGCCTAGGGTAGTCAGGGTGATAGCACAGAATATTCCCATATTTTTACCCGCCACTTGCCAGCCGAGTAAGGAAGATAAAATGATTCCGATGGAAGGCGGAATGGCTTGCAGAATGGTTTCGATCAAATCTAATACTTGGTCTATAGGCCAACGGATAGAGCGAAAGAAGCCGCGAAAATTTTGTACCAAATAGTTAAGTGCGTTTTCTACCCACTCACCCAAAGGGATGCTGAGAAACTGAAAGGGATCTAACAGGCTAAATTCAGACATTCTAATTTACCTTACAATAATGATTTTTAACTCAGCTATGACTCAAGGTCTTAAGCATTAAGTCTTTGGAGATAACGCCGCAAAAGTCGCCATTACGCGCGATAACGGGCACAGGGTATTCAGCGTTAGCGACCTTAGTGACAACTTCACTGATCATGTCATCACTGTAAACCCTGTGATCTTGGTCAATTTTTTGTGCCATGATTGTGTCGGCACTGGTGTCTTGATCAATCGATTCAAGGGCAACAACACCCATCAGCTTATCTTGCTTATCAAGCAGATAAGCAAACTGATTGTTAGCCGGTAAAAATGGCTGAACCTCGCCATTTATTCGGATCTTGCAGGGGCTTTCTTGGCAGGCGATATCACCCGCTTTGAGGATTTTTCTGACATCGACACCTTTAAAGAAATTCTCGACATATTCATTGGCAGGGTTGCGCATGATTTCATCTGGTGTGCCTATCTGAACAACGCGTCCGCCTTCCATAATGGCAATACGGTCACCAATACGGATTGCTTCATCCAAGTCATGGGAGATAAACACTATGGTACGAGACTGTTCTTTTTGTAGGCGAATCAATTCACCTTGCATTTCATGACGTATCAAAGGGTCCAGTGCTGAGAAGGCTTCATCCATGAGTAAGATAGTGGGGTCATTGGCTAAGGCTCGAGCCAATCCGACTCTTTGTTGCATACCCCCTGATAATTGATGAGGATAACTTTCGCTATGTTCTCCCAAACCAACTTGTTGAAGTGCTTCTAATGCCCGCATATGCCTTTCTTTTTTCTCGACACCTGAGATGTCGAGGCCAAATGCAGCATTGTCGATCACTGACATATGCGGCATCAAAGCAAAGGATTGAAATACCATGCTCATTTCTTTACGGCGAACATCCAGTAGATCCTCATCCCCCAGTACCGTGATGTCTTTGCCATTCAGCTTGATGCTGCCGGAGGTTGGCTCGATCAAGCGATTGAGCAAACGAACCATGGTTGACTTTCCTGAACCGGACAGGCCCATGATGACGAAGATTTCACCTTTTTTTACGGTAAAACTGGCGTCAAAAACACCGACCGTCTGCCCCGTTTTTTCGAAAATTTCATCTTTATCAGCGCCGTTCTTCAACATCTGCATTGCCGTATCGGGTTGTTCACCAAATACCTTATAGACGTTGTTGATCGACAGAATATCTGTGGAATCTGTCATGCTGTCCTCTGTGTTTATTATGATTATTATTAAACGCTAGCCCAGTGATATCAGTGTCATATCCTAGTGTTATCAGCTTTCTCATGGCTGTTGGTATGCTTAATAAGTTAAGGCCTGCGCCAAAAAACGTCCAACGACATATTTAGCCTAAAAACCATAACTTGAGGTTATTATTAATTTTACTGAACTCAATCACGAATTCTTTAAGTTCCGCTATAAACGTCGATTTAATTAAAATAAAGGCTATAAAGAGTCTATGTTCGAACAAACTGCTAAATCCTTGGAAGTGAACTTGCCCATTTAAATAATGGGTGGAAGGTGTTTGAATAGAAAAAAATAGGGGAGGATTTATCGCTTCATACTAATAAAGGCATGATTAGACTCTTTTTAAACCATGGTGAAAGGTTTAAAAAGAGTCTGTTTAAAATTGCTAAATTTGGGGGTGGGAACAAGGCCTCACATTACAGTGCCTTGTATGGAATAAGGGGTATTAAGACGCAAGTATTGCGGGCTGTCGTGATAAAAGGAAGGCAGCAATTAATACCATCAAACCACCGATATAAACACTGAGGCTTAGTTGTTCTCCAATGAGAGCGACGGCAATGAGTACGGCAACAACAGGCTCTAGGGTAGAAAGGGTTGAGGCACTCGCAGCGCCTATGCGTGGCGAGCCACTAATAAAGGTTGCGATGGGAAGAATGGTCGCAAATAACGCTAGTCCCAGTGTTGCACCCCAACCAGTGATCGATTGCGGTAGGTTTATGTGTTGGAATAAACTTGCTAACCCTAATGTTAAAACACAACCAATTAATATGGCGCAAGCGGATGCTAATGGGTTGTCTGGCTTCACACTGTGAGAGCCATAGATGATAGCTGAGCCATAACTAATGGCAGCAAACAGTGCCCATAAAATGCCATTTAAATCGCCCTTTAACTCAATGCCTGCCGCCAATACCACGCCAAACATGGCGAGTATCATGCTTATCAAACGACCCGATGTTGCGCTCTCCCTCAAAAATACTATGGCATAAAGGGTGACAAAAGCGGGAAAAGAAAACATCAAAATGACAGCGAGACTCACTGATGTAGTATGGCTGGCGTTGTAATAACCTAACGCGGCTCCCGCATAACCAAGACCAATTAACATGCTTTGCAAAAACGTTTTTTTCTCGGGTAGACGAACTTTTTTAACCTTCAAAAAACACAAGATTAATAATGCAGCAATAATAAAGCGGGATATGAGTAAGCCGATTGGATTTGCGCCATCCATATAAGCAAAGTGCGCGAAAAAGGGCTGTAGACCGTAACTAATAGCGGCAATTATGACTAGAATAAAGCCTTTTCTATCGTCTCTTAGGTGACCGTATTTTTGCATTTTGTGTTCCTGAAAAATGAAAAAAGAGCAGCAAAAAAAACCTCTGCATGTCAAACAAGCAGAGGTTAAAGGGTGGCGACTACCTAGTCGCTTAGTTTTTGCTTCATTGTATCGCAGTACCAATCCACGAACTGACATACGCCGTTCTCTGCGATATCAGAAAATGGCCCTGGAATATAAGCAGGGGAACTTACTCCACGAAAGGTTTCTTCAACTAATTGTTTGTCTTGTCTATTGGTGTCAATCCACACCTTGGTTAGATTCTCAAGGTCATAATCGACCCCTTCTACGGCATCTTTTGGCACCAACCATTTGGTGGTTACCAGTGTTTGACCTGAATTGAGAGGAAGTACACGAAAACTTAATGCGTAATCACCCAGAAAATGATTCCAAGTGGAGGGGTAATTGAAATAAAGCAGAGCGCCGATATCTTCAACGTCGGTATTATCAAGTCGCCCTTTTACCGCAGGCTTACCATCCATAGTATAGCTGACCGCTTTAGCGGACAAAGGAATACGCGTCATACGGTATTGGCCATGTGTATCCATCACTAAACGACTAGGCAGTCCAGCCGCTTCGCATTTATCCCAATGTGCGACCAGCTCAGGGTCATCATCACCGCCAACACCTGCGACTGATAAATTCTCAACAAAGGAGTTAAGCAGCTCAGGGTGATTGGCATCACAGTGATAACACTCACGGTTATTTTCAAACACTAATTTCCAGTTACCGTCTTCAACCAGATTGGCTTCGTGAGCCACTTTCGCGTTTTCCAGGTTATGAGGGGTGATAAAGGGGCTGACATCTTTGCGGAACTGCTCGAAATCGGGCGCTTGGTCAGCGACACAAATATAAATGTAGCTATTGACCACTTCGCAATTGACCGGCATTAAACCATGGTCGTCATTATTAAACTTTTCGCCCATATTGCCCGCAAAGAGCAGCTTGCCATCAAGTCCAAAGGTCCATTTATGATAAGGGCAAACCAATTTAGCCGCTTTGCCTTTAGATTCTGAGCAAACGCGTGAGCCACGATGACGACATGCATTATGGAATGCTCTGACATTACCCGCGTCATCGCGTACGATTACCACAGGGTAATCACCCACCTGAATGGTCATGTACTCGCCCGCTTTGGCGATCTCAATAGTATGGCCTGCAAAAATCCACTCTTTGTGCCAGATCTGCTCCAAATCTTGCTGGTACACATCTTCATCTCGATAAATTTCCCGAGTTAAGGCGTGGCGAGGTTTGCGCTGATTAATCAGCGCTAGAGTTTTAATTTTGCTGGTCATTGTGATACTCCATAAATCTACACAGCAATAGTTGCTGTTATTGTTATATTTATAATAGTCAGGTGTGTTGACTCTATTCATTGACGCCTAAAATTCGACTGACGATTTCTGTGTTAGTGGTGTCGTTGCCAGTGGCGCTATACAAGCTGAAAAGGTATAACGTATAAAATAACTGTCTACCCTAATTCGAATTTCAGTGTATGGCTGACGTTAAAAAGGGTAAAGCAACTTTTTATTGAGAGAATTGAATACGGGAAGTTATGGTTAAACATGTAGAGCCTGATCAAATATTGGTAAAAATGCCTTCACTACGGGCGGTGAAGTCTTTTGTTGCAGCGGCTAAATACCTAAATTTCACTCGCGCAGCCGAAGCCTTGTGCGTTACTCAGGCGGCTATTAGTCGTCAAATTCGGGAACTGGAAGCGTCACTGGGTGTGGTTCTCTTTAAGCGTACCGGACGGGCGGTAGAGCTGACGGAAGCGGGTGTCATTTTTTATGATGCGGCTTATCTATCCTTTGTCAATATTGCCCAAGCAGCACAACGAATACAAAACAGCGATAAGCGTAAACAAGAACTGACCATATGTTGCTCACCGGCATTTTCAGCTTTTTGGTTATCAAATCGATTGCCCAGTTTTTTCTCTGCTAATCCTGATATTGACGTGAACATAGTAACCACCAATAATTTTTTACAGATGGAGCCTGGTGTGCGTCCGGATGTTTTCATCAATAAAGCAAGTGATTCGCGTGAGGGTTATCATTCTATTCCTTTGTTTTATGATCAGATCTATCCAAATCCAAATATAACAAGCCTTGAAGGGTTACAAAATACCACCTTATTAAATCTTAGCCCTTATGGCCGTTCCCAAATCGCTGAACATGTTGACTGGAGTGTCTGGTTTAATACTCAGTGGGTTAATCTGAATACAGGCCCGGATGGTGAATCGCACATTTTTAATGCTAACGATTACAATATGTTGATTCAAATGGCGCTCAATCATCAAGGTGTGAGTCTTGGCTGGCATCATTTGGTGGCACCCATGATAGAGCAGGGGAGACTCATTCGTGTGGGTGAGCCGGAAGCGACTTACCGTGAAAAGCTGCATTATCTGACGTATGCCGAGAGTAAACAGGCAAATGAGGCACTGCAAATTTTTAAAGACTGGTTTCTAGATTGCGTTAAAGATGAGCGAACTTATATAGGTCAAATAGAATCGAATAGTTAGATTTTCCTTCATTGGAATAAACCCGCCTAGAGCGGGTTTTTTTGTGTCTTTCATCTGAATGTTTCATAACTTGCAGTTATGCTTTGCGTTAATAAAAGGTTGATTGTGTCCTTATCCCCTCCCTCGTTACCATTTTATCAAGCAGTTTTATGAGCGTTTGAGTCTCTTAATGATTCTCTTACTCCTTAAAACGACCCTCAATAACAATGATAATTAAGGTGAGTTAAATGCATTTCGAAGGAATCTACACCCCAGTCATTACCCCGTTTAAAAACGATTTTTCTATCGACTATGACGCTTATTCAGCTCATGTTCAGTATTTGCTTGAGGCCGGTGTTCACGGCTTAATGATTGGCGGTACAACCGGTGAATACTATGTAGAAAGCCATGAAGAACGCGTCGAGTTGTTAAAAATTGCGCGCCAAATTTGTGGGAATAAATTACAGATTATTTTCGGCACTGGCTCGATTAACCCAGATGCATCTTTAAAACTTGCTGAAGATGCGGCTAAGTTTGGAGCGGATGTTATTTTGGTGGCAACACCGCCTTATTCTCTTCCTACTCAAGAAGAATTGGCACATCACGCACTGGCGGTCGATAAAGCGGCTGATCTGCCTATCATGCTCTACAACTACCCAGATCGTATGGGCGTCAATATGGAAGAAGCCTTCCTTGACCGTATCAGTGAATCTAAAAATTTCTGCGGTATTAAAGAAAGCTCAGGTGATATTAATCGCCTGCACATGCTGACGCGTCATTATCCCAATATTCAAGTGGCGTGTGGCATGGATGATCAGGCATTGGAGTTCTTTGCTTGGGGTGCGAAAAGCTGGGTATGTGCCGGTTCAAACTTTCTGCCTAAAGAACATATAGCCTTGTATAACGCCTGTGTATTAGAAAATGATTTTAGCAAGGGGCGTAAAATTATGTCAGCCATGATGCCGCTAATGGAAGTGCTAGAGCAGGGCGGAAAATTCATTCAAAGCGTTAAGCATGGTGTCACTCTTGATGGTCGAGTTGCGGGTGACGTGCGTAAACCCCTACGTGGTCTAACGGATGCTGAGAAACATGCGATGGCACAAGTGGTTAACACTCTAAAAACCACTGTAGCAGGCATAGTTGCAGAATCTGCAAACACTCAGGCGGGGGAATAAATTATGTCAGATATGTTAACGCTAGCAGAATATAAAGCCATGGCCGCTGAGTTAACCTTACCCGGGATGAGCTTTATTGATGGTTTTTTTCGCCCTGCCTTATCAGGTAATACGTTTGAAACATTGAACCCTGCAACGGGCGAATTATTGGCGAATATTGCTGCCTGTAATACCGATGATGTGGATGTCGCCGTCAGCAAAGCGCGTGAATCATTTGACGATGGCCGTTGGAGCAAACTTCACCCAACAGAGCGTAAAAGTGTTCTCATAAAACTGTGTGAATTAGTTGCGCAAAATGCTCACGAATTGGCTGTCATGGAAAGTCTTGATTCAGGCAAACCGATTGCTGATTGTGAAAGCATCGATATTCCTGAGTTTATCAATACGCTGACCTGGCACGCTGAGGCGATTGATAAAATTTATGATCAGACGGCCCCGGTTGGGCCTGATGCGATTGCCATGGTAGTACGCGAACCTATTGGGGTTGTCGGCGCAGTATTACCTTGGAATTTCCCCTTACTCATGTTGGCGTGGAAAATAGCCCCAGCATTAGCTGTCGGTTGTTCCATGGTAGTTAAGCCTGCTGAGCAAACATCGTTAACGGCGCTGCGTATTGCAGAATTAGCAACAGAAGCGGGCTTGCCAAAGGGTGTTTTAAATGTGGTAACCGGTGGTGGCGCTGAGGTTGGCGAACCATTGGGCATGCATATGGATGTGGATATGGTGACCTTTACCGGTTCTACCGCGACTGGGCGTCGATTTTTACGTTATGCCGCGGATTCGAACCTTAAAAAAGTCGTCTTAGAATTAGGGGGTAAGAACCCTTGCATCGTACTGGATGATGCCGAAGATTTGGATAAAGTGGCAGAACAAGTGTGTGCGGCAGCTTTCTGGAATATGGGTGAAAACTGCTCAGCAGGATCGCGTCTTATTGTGCAAGCTGGCATTAAAGCGCAATTGTTAGCGCGTATTAAAGTTCGTGCACTTGAGTGGAATACGGGGGATCCCTTGGATCCAAGTAAACAGTTGGGTGCCATGATAGATACGGGCCATTTTGCCAAAGTCAGTGGTTACCTTGATGAGGGTAAAGCGGCAGGTTATGACATCGTTCTGGGTGGTGACACCCTAGATGGCATTTTCATCCAACCTACCGTATTTGATGGTGTCAGCAATCAAGACAAACTGGCACGAGATGAGATTTTTGGTCCGGTATTGTCTGTGATCACGGTTGCCAATTATGACGAAGCGATTGCAGTGGCGAACGATACAGAATACGGCTTAGCGGCATCAGTATTTACCGCTAACGCCAAAAAAGCCTTGCGCGCTGCTCAGGCGATTAAAGCGGGCACAGTGACGGTCAATTGTTTTGGAGAAGGGGATATGACGACCCCGTTTGGTGGTTATAAACAGTCTGGCTTTGGTGGCCGTGATAACTCTGTTCATGCCCATGATCAATATACCGAACTGAAAACCATCTGGGTCGACCTGAGTGATGATGCCGCTGACACTAGTGTTAACTAAGTCGGCATCATGAATCCACATGAGGTGTGACATGACAGCTCATGTGGTTATGACTGGAAGCAATTTATGCGTAAAAATATTCAAGTAAAGCGTTTGCCAAAAGACCCAGGGCCTGCCGCTTGGAACAGTGTATTACCTACGGCCACAGAGTATCCCAAGCTTAACGAGGATATCACGGCTGATTGGGTCGTGGTTGGTGGTGGTTTTACCGGAATAGCGGCAGCCCGCCGTTTAAGTCAGCTGGTGGGAGATGAATCGATTGTTTTGTTAGAAGCTAGCCGTTTGGCAAATGGGCCGGCTGGGCGTAATTCAGGGTTTATGATCGACTTACCCCATGATCTCAATTCAGAAACCTATGCCGGCTCACAAGAGCAAGACAGACAGCAAATTCGTTTGAACCGAGCGGCGATCGAGTTTGCCCGAGAGATGGCGCAGGAGTATGGCATGAGACCCAAAGTATTTGATCCTTGTGGCAAGGTTACTGCAGCAGGTTCAGCTAAGGGCGAACAACATATAGAAAGCTATCGTAAGCACCTTGAAACCTTGGGTGAAGGTTATCGCTTGATGAATGCAACAGACATGAATAACTGGACGGGTCTTGATTTTTACCGTCAGGGTTTATTTACACCCGGTGCGGTAATGATTCAGCCAGCGGCCTTTATTCGTGACGCTGTAAAAGGGCTGAGTTCGCGAGTGAACTTTCACGAGAATAGTCCCGTGACTGGAATCGAAATAGGGGCAATGCACCGCTTAAAAACGCCTAATGGTTCCATCAGGGCGAAAAATGTCATTTTGGCAGTTAATGGCCATATCCAATCATTTGGCTTTTTTCCACGACAACTGCTTCATGTTTTTACCTATGCATCCATGACACGGGCGTTAACGCAAGATGAAGTAAAACGATTGGGAGGCGTGAATGATTGGGGCATTTTACCCGCAGACCCAATGGGAACAACCGTGCGTAGAAGTTCTGACCTATTGGGCAGCGGTGACCGAATTGTGATACGCAATCATGCGACCCTCAATCAAAGTATGGAAGTGAATGACAAACATATTCGTACAGCGGCCAAACTGCAGGATAAATCCTTTGCTAACCGCTTCCCTATGTTAGACGGGGTGGATATGGAACATAGATGGGGTGGACGCCTTTGCCTATCTTGGAATTCAATGCCGGCCTTTGGTGAAGTTGAACAGCGAATTTGGTCCGCTGCTTGTCAAAATGGCTTGGGTACCGTCAAAGGCACATTGTCAGGCATGATGGCGGCGGAACAAGCCGTATTAGGTCAATCTGACATCTTGAGTGAATTTTTGGCTCATCAAGCACCGTCTAAATTACCACCAGAACCCTTCCTTTCTTTAGGTGCCAATATTTCGATGAAATGGAAAGAGTGGCAGGCAGGGATAGAACTGTAATTGTAATGGGCATATCTGACTTTTCTGGCTGTCATTTATACCAGATTCATAATTAAAACTAATCACAAAGGCAGGTTGTAAACCTTGCTTGGAGCGGCTGATGAGCGAATTTAATACCTCCGATTTTATCAATCCTATGATGACACAGACCTGGAGTAATGGTCGTCATGAGGTGCACTGCGTAAAGGTAATAGCAGAAACCCATGATGTCACCACCTTTACCTTTGGTATGAGTCAGCCGGTATTGTTCTTTTTCAAACCTGGGCAGTTTGTCACCCTAGAGCTAGAAATAGAAGGTGAACGTGTGATGCGTTCATACACTATTTCTAGTTCCCCTTCGATTCCATATAGCTTCTCTATTACGGTAAAAAGAGTAGCGGGTGGCAAGGTATCGAACTGGCTACATGACAATCTTAAATCCGGTGATCAAATCGCAGTGCACGGGCCAGTTGGTCAATTTAATTGCATGGATTTCACCTCAGATAAGGTGTTATTACTTTCTGGTGGTGTGGGCATTACCCCAGTGATGTCGATGGCGCGCTGGTGGTTTGATACGGACTCAGACGTAGATATGGTATTTGCTCATAGTGCTCGAACCCCAAACGATATTATTTATCCTTTGGAACTGGAGTACATGACGACTCGTATCGAAAATTTTAAGATGCACCTTATCTGTGAGAAAACCGAGGTGGGTCAAGCCTGGGGTGGCTATCGTGGTTACCTTGATCAAGCCATGCTGGGTCTGATTGCACCCGATTTTATGGCGCGAGAGGTCTTTTGTTGTGGGCCTGAACCTTATATGAAGGCCGTCAAAAAAATGCTGCAGGACCTTGGTTTTAACATGGCGCGTTATCATGAGGAGTCGTTTGGAGCGACACCGGTCGACGATGTGGCATTGGCTGAGAAACATGCAGATGCGGCAGAGGTTGAAAGTCTACAGCCTAAAGACAGTGTACAGGTGAGTTTTATCGATGCCGGTAAAGAGGCGCTTGTCACCCTGGGTACTAATTTGAATGAAGCAGCAAAAGAGGCAGGCGTCACTATTTCCAAAGCCTGTGGTGTCGGCATCTGTGGCGCGTGTCGGGTAAAAGTCATATCCGGTAAATTCGAAATGCTGCAAAATGGCGGTATTTCTGACGATGAGATAGCGCAAGGTTATGTCTTGTCTTGCTGTACTAGTGTCACAGGTAATATCCAAATCGATTACTAAAGCAGTAAGCAGTCATTGTTGGTAAATGGAATCTCAGAGGTTTTAGGAAAAAAAATGAGTTTAAACTTAGACAAGGCTCAATCTTATGATCTCTGTTTCATGCTTGATGCGGATTATTCAGAATTATCCCTAGTACTGATGCTCGAAACACTCAGGCAGGCAAATAGCTTCTTGAGTGACATGGTTTATACCTATCTATTGGTGTCAGAAAGTGAAGACCTCATACAAGGGAATACTTGGATTAAGGCTTTTTCTGAACTGGCAGACGATACGGTTTTTGATATGGTCATTGTACTTGGGGGGCATAAAATCCCCCAGTCAATTTCGTCAAACTTGGCGACTTTTATCGGACAGCAGCACCGTAGAGGTGCTTGTTTAGCAGGCATAGAAAGTGGTGTTTATTGGTTGAGCATATTAGGGCTGTTAGATAAAAAAACGGTAAGTTGTCACGCTAATCATAAAGCAGATTTATCTGATTCCTATCCCAGCGTGGCCTTTAATAGCAACATATTTAGTTTTAACGACAATATTTATACCTGTGCCGGTGGCATGGCGACGGCTGATATGGCGCTTGACCTCATTGACCGTATTACCCCTGTCGCCTCTGAAGGCCTTTATTCAAAACTTGTCATTAAGCAGCCCAGATCAGCAAGCTCGTTACAAAAAAATCATATTTATAATCGTTTTGCCGGTTTGGCTAAGAGTTTGATTGATGCGGTTGAGTTGATGGAATCTAACCTTGATGAACCTCTTGAAATACCTGAAATTGCTTATCATAGTGGCGTATCTACCCGTCAACTAGAGCGTTTATTCCAAAAAAACTTCTCTAATTCACCGAAGAAATTTTATCTCCAACTAAGACTTAAACGAGCACGCAATAAAATTTTGAATACCAGCCATTCTATTTTTGATGTGGCTATGTCCTGTGGTTTTGTCGCACCAACGCATTTCTCAAAATGTTATAAGGATTTTTTTGGCATCTCGCCAAGACAAGATAGGTTGTCAATTTATGGACTGCAAAAGTCAATGATGGGGTGAGCGTTAGCGAAAACAAATGGGACGGATGAAAAGACATTAAATTTTCGATTTAAAAGACATAAGATGGCTTTAAACTTGATCAATATGTGTTATTAAACAGCGCAGAGAAAATATTTAATTGATTTGAAACCATGTGATTTCGAATCATGTTTTCATAAAAAGCATCGATTATTTTAACTCAGGGCTGTGGCGCTGTTTTTTCGTTAAGGGAGTATATATGGCTGATAACCGTCAACAGTTTTGGCTCGGAGTACGGGATTTATTACCCTTGGTTTCTGGGGTGCTACCGTTTGGGCTTATTGCTGGAGCCACTGGCATTTCAATGGGAATGACACCTGAGATGGTGATGGGAATGACAGTGCTCTTTTTTGCGGGTTCGGCGCAGCTAGCGGCGTATTCTCTGATTCAAGATAATGCCCCTTTTATTATTATTTTGTTTACAGTGGTGGTGATAAATCTACGTTTTGTGATTTACAGTGCGAGTTTCGCACCCCTGTTAGGGCCCTTAAAAAAGCGTCACAGATTTCCCTTAACCTACATGTTATCGGACCAAGTATACGGTCTCTGTTCTATGCCTGAGCAGCAAAAAAAGAGCCCTACACAGCGTATCTGGTATTTATCCGGTGTTGCTATATCAATGGCGTTAAGCTGGATATTTTCTGTTCTCTTAGGGGTCGCATTGGGTGCCAGTATTCCTGCGCACTGGTCACTTGAATTTACCATTCCACTGGCTTTTCTAGCCATGTTAGTTACCACCATTAGTAATCGACTACTTTTTATGGTGGCCTTAGTCTCAGGAGGCAGTGCGATCGCTTTTCAATTGCTACCTTACAATACGGGCTTTATCGCTGCTGTCGTGGCCGGCGTGTGTTGTGGTTTGTTTATTCCTAACCTCTTTAACCAGCAAGATGACAAACAAGGTGGTGAGCATGGATAATCTAACGCTTTGGTTATTGTTTTTTGGTGCTGGGTTAGGGACCTTTTTAATTCGTCTCTCTTTTATACAGTTTCATGGCAGCACCGAAGCCTTGATCCAGCGCAGCAAAACAATATTAGCCTTATTGCCCCCCGCTATTTTGGCGGCGCTTTGTATACCTGGCATCGTCTTTTCACGTCCTACAAGTGACTATCAAGTTGAACCTGCACAACTAATCGCTGGCGCAGTTGCTATCCTTATTGCGAAATTTAGTCGCAGTGTATTTTGGCCTGTAGTGGGTGGCATGCTGTGTCTTTGGTTATTAAAGGCGTACCTCTAATGGCAGGTGTTAGCGTTACTATTTAAAAAGGATATTCACCTAAAGCATATGCAACAGACGCTGAGGAATCTTCCATCATTAACGGCATTACGAACCTTTGAAGCGGCGGCACGTCATGCTAGTTTCAAGCAAGCAGCGGATGAATTGTGTGTTACGCAAGCGGCTGTAAGTCGTCAGATCAGAATGCTAGAAGTAGCTTTGGGTGTTGGTCTTTTTGTGCGAAGTCATCGCAAAGTTGATTTAACCGAACAGGGCCGAAAGCTTTTTAAGACAGTACATAAGTCAATGCTCGACATAGCCGACATAAGCCAAGAAATACAATCTGAGTCTCATCTTGAATACCTTAATTTATATGCGACTAGTTCTTTTTCTCGTTTATGGTTACTGCCTCGTTTGAATCAATTACGAGAGCGACATCCCGAGATTCATTTGCACCTTATTAGTGTGGAAGAAAACCCGATAATGGCGGATAAGTTTGACGCGGGTATCACCCTTGGATTAGAAGATAGCGCCCATTATCAATCCGATTTTCTTTTTTCTGAGCAGATTTTTCCTGTTTGTACACCAGCTGTGCTTGTTGCTCACCCAGAGGCGAATGCCCTTGGCGGTCTAAAAAAAATGCCGTTACTGGAACTGGATGCCAAGTATTGGAATGCAAAATGGTGGTCTGCTGTAGATTGGTCATTTTGGTTGGCACAACAAGAGCAGGAATCTGAACCTGTGAAGGCAGAAATGCTGTTTAGCCACTTTCCCATGTTATTGGATGCAATCTTGCAAGGCGTGGGTGTGGGATTAGGTTGGCGTCATTTGGTACAGGATATGTTAGATGACGGTCGATTGGTGAGACCTTCAGGTCTGACTTTTAACGCTGTCGAACGTAAACATTATTTTGTTTGTCGAAAGGATTTAGCCAATAAACCTGAGATAGCGCTATTACGTCAATGGCTATTAGAGCAAACTGCGGTTTTCAGAGAGGCATCTTTTAGCTAAGGAACCTGCGAATAAGTCCTCCCGCCTCAGCGTGTGAATAAAAGTGCCTAGATTTAGGACGAGGTGCGCAACTTAATAGTCATTCTATTGATCAGTGCCTCAACATAAAGATAGGGCTTTTAGGCCACGCCCTACGGGTCTGACAGAAAAAGTGTCACCCTGTGTTGTCCCTTCTCACAAGGTGCCTACATTACATCAAAGAGACGCCTTGTTTGACGCTTTTTCTGATAAGACTGAGAACAGGTGACTTAATCGCAGGCTCCCTAAATAATGTGACCGAATAAAAACATAAACAACGACAAATAGGGCTGCCGTTGTTTATCAGGTGAAAATTAAAAAGGCAGTGGTAGTTTGGCTGTCCTGCCACCATCCACCACAAAGGTTTGCCCGGTAATAAAACCTGCTTTATCAGAGGCTAGAAATGCCACCATATTACCGATATCAGAGGGTTCGCCTGTCCGTCCAATAGGGTGCATATCGAGTAAGTCTTGTTTTGCTTGTATTGGATTTGCTTGGCCATTGATATAGTCATTGCTCAAGTCAGAATCGATCCAGCCTGGCGCAATTGAGTTACAACGTATGCCGTCTTTTCCCAAATCCACCGCTAAGGCGCGAGTGAAGCCGTGAACCCCTGCTTTTGAACCGCAATAAGCCGCATGGTAAGGGTTTGCACCAATACCTTCGATAGAACCAATATTGATAATGCTGGTGTTACCTTTAGCCCGCATCTGCTCTAATAGTGCTTTAGCAAGAAACACAGGAGCCCGCATGTTTACTATCATCATGCGATCCCAATTTGCCTCATCCATGTCTTCTATATGTTGTTCAAACATAAAGCCCGCATTATTCACCAAGATATCACAACCTCCTAACTCGGATGCTGTGGCAGCTATCTGATAGGGAGTCTCAATTTCGCTGAGGTCTGATTGAATATAAAAAACGTTCGTATTATTCGATAATGCTTCATCAAGGGGTTGGCGTTGGGCGATCAATACTTTAGCGCCAGCAGTGAGTAGCATTTCAGTGATGCCACGACCAATACCTCGGCCACCGCCTGTCACTATGGCCAGTTTGTTTTCTAGGTTCATTTATTATTCCTCAGCCTGAAACGGGTTTTGCACCGGTTACGTCAATGGTTTCGCCTGCGATATAACGAGACTGATCTGATGCAAGAAAAGCGATGACATCGGCAATATCTTCAGGCTCTGCAATGCGTCCCAGAGGCACGGTTTTATTAAGTTCTTCAACGGCTTTGTCTGGATCAAGCCCGCGGCGTTCGAAACCACTGCGAATCATGGGCGTATTGATTTCATGGGGGCAAACCGCATTCACGCGTATCTTCATGGGGGCACAATCACGGCCTAGATTTTTGGTCAGGGCTGCCACTGCGCCTTTACTGGTGCAATAGGCAACGTGGGCAGGGCCTGGCTGAGTTCCCCAAACAGAGGAGGTATTGACTATGGCACCGCCACCGCGTTTTTTCATATGAGGGATGGCAGCGCGACTCAAAAAGAAAACTGCATTGAGGTTCACGTCCATTGCCAAAGACCACATCTCATCAGATGTTTCTTCTATGGTGCCCCGTGGAATAATACCCGCATTGTTCAGTAATATATCGACGCCACCAAAGGTCTCGACTGTGGCTTGGATCAACTGATCGCAGTAGTGCTTGTCGCGTAAATCACCTGCAAAATAAGCTACCTCAGCGCCTGCTGCATTAGCGTCATCAGCCACTTGTTTGCAGGTTTCTTCATCCTTGTCAGCAATCATGACGTGTGCGCCTTCACTGGCAAACAACTTCACCAAGGTGCGACCTACGCCGCCCGCACCGCCTGTTATGACAGTGATTTTATTTTCAAATCGCATTTTTTTTCCTCAAGTCATATCAACATTGTTTAACAATAATGGTGTTTTTGATAACTCATGGTGCAATAACGACATGCTTGGCGACAAACGATCTTTAAGTCACTTTCACTTAACTTAAAGTTAAGTGAGGCTTGTTCCTGTCAGGGTTATAGAAGGGCATCAAAGCGTAATAGGGATAAATATTTGCTAGATAGCTATTTCATGAGGCGGATTGTTTTGACACCGATTGTCGGAACAAGTCAGAATACTTTACTGACACTATTGATATGCATAGAGTCAGTACATTTAGCTGTTTTGAAAGGATTGAAATGAAATATATAAACAAAAGGAAAACAGGATGTTAGCGCAGGAAACATTAATCACTTACTTAGCTATTTTGCTTGGCTTTGTCTTTATTCCTGGTCCTGCAACCTTACTGACCTTAGCAAGGTCAAGCCAGTCAGGTATTCGTGTAGGGCTCTTTACTGGATTTGGTATAGCAGTGGGAGATATCGTGCATACCTTATTGGCGGTGCTAGGTATATCGGCCATTATTCTCACGTCTGCTCTGCTCTTTAGTATTGTCAAATACGTCGGTGCTGCTTACCTTATCTATCTGGGTATTAAAGCCCTATTTGAAAAAAAAGGTCTTACGTTAGCAAAAACGACACAAGAATTAACGGCCCCAGCCGCCTTTCGTCAAGGGGTCTTATTAGAAGTATTAAACCCTAAATCAGCCATGTTTTTCTTGGCGTTTTTACCGCAATTCGTCAATCCTGAGCAAGGTTTCGTTGCGTTACAACTTATAACGCTCGGGCTTTTATTCGTCTTGATGGGGCTTTTGAGTACCTTGGTTGT
>MAAB01007480.1_pt1 | contig 32084 bp, 34 predicted proteins | sample 1115991 | NCBI WGS metagenome assembly MAAB01 (sample SAMN04961124, study PRJNA320927) | seawater metagenome | isolation source: sample BD02T18 sea water enriched with oil for 18 days | place: USA:Gulf of Mexico | collected 2013-07-27
TGTCTCGTCCTGAAATGTGTTTACATATTTAGGACTTAATATGACCAAGTCAAACAATACACCAGCTAAACGAACACAACGAGATTATTCATTAGGCTTTAAATTACAAGTTGTCGACGCTGTAGAAAAGGGCGATATGACTTATAAACAAGCCCAAAAAATTTATGGCATACAAGGTCGTTCAACCGTACTTACTTGGTTAAGAAAACACGGTAAGATGGATTGGACCCAATCACCTAAGATGACTATGCCTAAATCACCTAAAGCTAAAGAAAGCCCCGCTCAGAAAATCAAACGCCTTGAGCGAGAGCTTGAAGATGAGCACTTACGAAATCTGTTACTCAATGAAGTGGTTAATATTCTTGATGCTGAGCACGGGACTGGTCTTCGAAAAAAGTATATAGCCAAGGAGCAAGAAGCCTTCAAAAGCAAAAAGTAATTAGCTTAGAACGTGCTTGCATGCTGCTTGGTATAACAAGGCAAGCGATATATCAACGAGAGAATAGAGCCAAATCACGTGCAATTGAACTTGCGCCAGTTAAAGCGATGGTATTGGAAATACGTCGCTTCATGCCGCGCTTAGGTGGTAGAAAGTTATACTTTTTACTTAAACCCAAATTCATAGAGCAAGGTATAAGTTTAGGTCGAGACGCTTTCTTTAGTTATTTGAAAAATGAACATTTATTGGTTAAACCTAAACGCAGTTACACTAAAACCACTTTCAGTAAACACTGGATGAAGAAGCACCCCAACTTATTAAAAGAGTTAAAACCCAAAGAGCCAGAAGAGGTATTTGTCAGTGACATTACCTATGTTCAGTCAGAGCAAGGCGTGCATTATCTCTCATTAGTGACCGATGCTTATAGTCGAAAAATTATGGGCTATGAACTCAGTGATGAAATGAAGGCGACAGATGTTGTTAAAGCACTAGATATGACAATCAATAATCGTCAGTATCAATGTAAAACGATTCATCATTCAGATAGAGGGTTGCAGTATTGCTCGCAGATATATCAAGTAAAGCTTAATGAAAATGGCATTACTCCCTCAATGACTGATGGTTATGACTGTTATCAAAATGCACTGGCGGAGCGTATTAATGGCATATTGAAACAAGAGTTTTTGTTGTGTAAATGTCAAAACCTAGATGAGCTAAAGCAGCTCGTCGATGAATCAATATTGATATACAATGAAATGAGGCCGCATTTGAGTTTAGGTATGAAAACACCAAATCAAGTGCACAAAAAAGACCAGAAGCAAAAGCGACTGGCCTTCCATTAAAACCGTCAACGTATATCTTAGGACGGGACAAGAAAATGCTACTCGTTACTCGTTACTCGTTACTCGCAACCGAGGCTAGCGGCCAACCGCCTAAATCATGCCATTTATTAACAATATGACAAAATAACTCTGCGGTTTTTTCAGTATCATAAAGTGCGGAATGCGCTTCACTGTTATTAAAGTCAATATTTGCAGTTTCACAGGCTTTAGCTAATACAGTTTGTCCTAAGGCAAGACCTGCTAGCGTAGTGGTATCAAAACTAACAAAAGCATGAAAAGGGCTACGCTTTATTTTACAACGAGTGGTGGCTGCGTTGAGAAATCCTAAATCAAAAGCTGCATTATGAGCAACAATAATCGCGCGTTGGCAACCCGCAATTTTCATTTTTTTTCTAACTAATTTGAATAATGTTTTTAATGCTTCCTCTTCATCAACAGCGCCACGCAATGGGTTTGTTGGATCAATACCCGTAAACTCCAGTGCTTTTGGCTCTAAGTTTGCACCTTCAAAAGGATGAACATTAAACTGTATAGTTTCATCAATTGATAGTTTTTCTGAGCTTTCATCAAGCGTTAAAACGGAGGCGGCAATTTCTAATAAAGCATCAGTTTGTGCATTAAAACCTGCGGTTTCCACATCGATAACTACAGGGAAGTAACCACGAAATCGCTGTGCTAAAAGTGGTTTGCTTTTTTCTTTATCTTCTTTTGCTTCTACAATATCTGACATATTATTACTTGAATTTTTGAGAGAAAATCTTGAAATTCAATTATCTCAGAAAATTACAGTAAACACGATAGCTATACCAAACAGATTAATTAGGTTTGCATCTTGTTTTACGTAGGGTCAAAATAGGACAATGTAGCCTCAGGAGGTTTTAACCAGCATAAATGGTTAATTAAAGTACTTAAGCTGAGATAAATTAGCGCAAAATTTACAACAAAGTGTTAAAGTAATTTAAGTTTGAGACGATACAACTAATGTCACTAATTAATTATGTTACAAACCACTATGAAAATATATTCTCCAAATGCATATAAATTGTTATTCTCATCATCATGCTTCGTGGCAATTTCTATAGCATTATTTTTTACGCTTGTTGCTGCTCAAGCGCAGGCTGGTATTCGTCAATATAGTGCAGATTTAAATAGTTCAAAATGGCAACTCGCCAATGATTCCCGCTTACAATGCACATTAGCCCATCAAATCCCCCATTATGGACAGGCGCGCTTTTCGGCTAAAGCAAGCCGTAAGCTCAATATGGAATTTGAACTTGATATGATGTTGTTACCTGATAGTTATTCTCTTGCTCAGGTTCGGAGTGAATCACCTAAGTGGCGTCCAGGTTATGGTGGCCGAGTGCTAGCTGATATGAAATTATATAAGCAATTTAACCCTAGTTTACCTAAGAAAGTTGCTTGGACTATGTTAAGCGAATTAGAGCAGGGCATGAGCCCAACTTTTTATTATAACGATTGGTATAGTAAGCAAGATGAAATTTCTGTTGGCTTATCAACAGCACGCTTTAAAAGTGCTTATCGAAACTTTGTTTCCTGTGTAGGAAATTTATTAAACTATAGTTTTGATGATATTGCCTATACCATATTAAATTATCAATCAAATAGTGACAAATTTACCAAAGCATCGCAACGACGTATTGATATGATCAAAGAGTATCTGAGTTTAGATCCTGAACTTGAGTTGGTACTGGTTGATGCCTACTCAGATAGTTATGGTGGCCGTTGGTCTAACTTTAAATTATCAGAACAACGAGCATTAAAAATACGTAATTATTTTGTTGAAAATGGCATTGATGCCAGTCGTATCGAAGCTAAAGGTTATGGTGAAAAACGTCATATTGCTTCAAATGATACAACCCTTGGTCGTGGTAAAAACCGTCGAGTAGTGATTCAAATGCAGAAGCTGTAGCTTAAGCATTACACTTAAATTGTTTATAGTTACAAAAAACAACGTAAGTTAAGTGGATAAATTGTTGAATAGGCCTGTTGATTCGAAGTAATCTACAGGCCTATTTTTTTAGTTAAAGTTTTGTGAATTTTTTAAGGTAATCTAAATGAAAATTTTTAAGAGGTTTATATTGTTAGTTACATTAGCAATATCACCGTTAGTAACAGCGGCAATGCCAACAAACAACCAGGTATTAAATGACGCTTATACCTATGCTAATTATGATCAAGTAATTACTACACACCTTTATCTAGATTTAGCTGTCGATTTTGAACAGAAGGCGTTATCTGGTTTTGCTGAGTTATCATTGAAATGGCTTAGTGATACACCACAAAATGTAATTTTAGATACTCGTGATTTAATTGTTCATAAAATTCTTGCGCAAAATAACCAAGGACAATGGCAAAAAGTTAGTTTTCACCTTGCCAAACGCGATCATGTTTTGGGTTCTAAATTAACAATCAATACAAAATTTAAAGCGAAAAAATTGCGTGTTTATTATAACTCAACAGAAAAATCCTCTGGATTACAATGGTTATCAGCGGAGCAAACTGCGGGTAAAAAGAAACCATTTTTGTTTAGCCAAAACCAGGCTATACATGCTCGTTCATGGATCCCGATTCAAGATACGCCAAGTGTTCGTGTAACATATGCAGCTCGAATTACGACAGAAAAAGACTTATTAGCTGTGATGAGTGCTAATAATGAACCAGATACAGCACGAGATGGTGATTATTTCTTTTCAATGCCGCAAGCTATTCCTGCTTATTTGATCGCTATAGGTGTAGGTGACTTACACTTTAAAGCGATGAGTCACCAAACGGGTATTTATGCGGAAACTAACATTTTAGATGCAGCAGCAGCTGAGTTTGATGATACTCAAGCAATGATTGATAAAGCTGAGGAAATGTATGGAAAATATCGCTGGGGTCGTTATGACTTATTAATACTGCCACCAAGCTTTCCTTTTGGCGGTATGGAAAACCCACGTTTATCATTTATCACACCAACGGTTATTGCAGGTGATAAAAGCTTAGTTAACTTAATCGCCCATGAGTTAGCTCACTCATGGTCTGGAAATTTAGTAACAAATGAAAGTTGGCGTGATCTATGGTTAAACGAAGGCTTCACCAGTTATGTTGAAAATCGCATTATGGAAGCTGTGTTTGGAAAAAACAGATCGACCATGGAACAAGCACTAGATGCACAAGGCTTAAATTATGAAATTGCTGAGTTAGCTCCAGGCGATACACAACTTTACATTGATTTGAAAGGTCGTGATCCTGATGATGCTTTTTCTGGTGTACCTTACACCAAAGGGCAATTGTTTTTAATTTATTTAGAGAAAAAGTTTGGCCGTGATCGTTTTGATGCATTCGTATTGGAATACTTTGACAGTCACGCATTTCAAAGCTTAGGTACAACTAATTTTGTTAAATACCTTAAAGCTAATTTAACCCATAAATACCCGAATATTGTTAGCGATGAAGAAGTTAATGAGTGGATTTATGAACAAGGGTTGCCCGTTTTTGTGCCTAAACCTACCTCAACCGCTTTTAGTACTATTGACCAGCAAATTTCACAATGGTTAGCGGATGGAATAACGACAGCTCAATTGCCTACAGCTAGTTGGACACTACATGAGTGGCTACACTTTATTAATAATTTACCCCTTGATGTTAAAGCCGAACGTATGTCGTCACTTGATAAAGCTTTTGATTTAACTCATAGCAATAATGCTGAAATTGCTCATGCGTGGTATTTATTATCCGTGCGAGCAGGCTATAAGGTGGTTTATCCTGCAATGTCTGAGTATTTAATTGCAATCGGACGCCGTAAATTGATAGTGCCTTTATACAAAGAGTTGGCGCAAACAGAGCAAGGTAAAGCATGGGCACTTAAGGTATACCAGCAAGCACGCCCTGGCTATCATGGTTTAGCGCAAGGTACTGTTGATAGTATTTTGAAAAAATAATAACGTTACACCTTAAAGGTGAACAGCTATTTAATCCTATAATTTAAAGGCTCTGTTGAGCCTTTTTGCTATTCGCTGCTTAGAACTCTTGATATAATGCCAGCAATTACGTTAATTTTCTTTAGAGGTTCTGTGGATGTCGGAAGTTGAAAACCGCCCAACTAATTTTATTCGTCAAATTATTGATGCTGACCTTGCCAGTGGCAAACATAATTCAGTACAAACTCGTTTTCCACCAGAGCCTAACGGTTTCTTGCATATTGGTCATGCTAAAGCAATTTGCTTAGGCTTTGGTATTGCTCAAGATTATAACGGATTATGCAACTTACGTTTTGACGATACCAATCCTGAAAAAGAAGATATTGACTATGTACACGCGATTCAAAAAGATGTGCAATGGCTAGGATTTGAATGGGCAGGGGATATTCATTATTCTTCTGATTATTTCGAACAATTACATGATTTTGCTGTAGAGCTTATTGAAAAAGGCTTAGCATTTGTTTGTTTTTTAAATGGCGATGAAATGCGCGAATATCGCGGTACATTGAATAAACCAGGTAAAAATAGCCCCTATCGTGACACTTCAATTGAAGAAAATTTAGCTTTATTTAAAAAAATGCGTAATGGCGAATTTAAAGAAGGTGAATGTTCACTGCGCGCTAAAATAGATATGACTTCTAGCTTTATGTGTATGCGTGACCCTATTATTTATCGAGTTCGTTTTGCTCATCATCATCAAACGGGCGATAAGTGGTGCATCTATCCAATGTATGATTTTACTCATTGCTTGTCTGATGCGATTGAAGGTATTACTCATTCTTTATGTACCCTAGAGTTTCAAGATAATCGACGTTTATACGACTGGGTTATTGATAATGTTTCAGTAGATGTTAAACCTCACCAATATGAATTCTCACGTTTAAACCTTGAATATACGTTGATGAGTAAACGAAAATTAAATAGCTTAGTTGAAGATAAATTAGTTGATGGTTGGGATGATCCTCGTATGCCAACGATTGCTGCTTTTAGACGTCGAGGTTATACACCCGCTTCAATGAGAGAGTTTGCCAAACGTATTGGTGTCACCAAGATGGAAAACACTGTTGAAATGAGTGTGCTAGAAGCCTGTATTCGTGAAGATTTAAATGACAATGCACCCCGTGCTATGGCTGTTCTTGATCCAATTAAATTAGTAATAGAGAATTACCCTGAAGGTAAGACAGAAGATTTAATCGTTAAGAATCATCCTAGTGATGAGAGCCAAGGTACACGTATTGTGCCATTTAGTGGTGAACTTTTTATTGAAGCTGAAGATTTTAGAGAAGAAGCGAATAAAAAATATAAACGTTTAGTTATCGATAAAGCGGTACGTTTACGTGGCGCTTATGTAGTTACAGCTACTCGTTGCGATAAAGACGATCAAGGGAACGTGACAACTGTTTACTGTAACTATCTTGAGGATACTTTAGGCAAAAATCCAACTGACGGTACTAAGCCAAAAGGCGTAATTCATTGGGTTGATGCTAATAAATCACTCGACGCCACAGTGCGTTTGTATGATAGATTGTTTACTGTTCCAAACCCTGCTGCGGAAGATGACTTTCATAAAGTGATGAATGCCGAGTCACTTGTGACAATCAATAAGGCCAAAGTAGAACCATCATTAGTTACAGCAAAACCTGAACAGGCTTTTCAGTTTGAACGTCAAGGTTATTTTTGTTTAGATAATGATATTAAAAATGCGGGTGAGTTAGTGTTTAACCGTACGGTAGGTTTACGTGATACTTGGGCAAAAATATCTAAGTAACTTTATGTGTAATTACTAGCGTTAAAGGCAGATAAGAGCTTATCTGCCTTTTTGATAAGTTATATTTGTAGACTCGAACTTGGGTAAGGGTTTCTATGTTAAAAATAGCTGTTTTTGTAGTCTTAGGTATTTGTGGTATCTTTTTGAATACAAAAGTAAAAGCTAAAGAGATAGAGCCTGTTCATTACGCTTATTCAAATTATTTGGGTAGCGGTATTTATCATACTACAGGCCAAGATGTCACCTTGCTTAATTTACCTTTCTCACTTGAGTTAGGCCAAGAAGGTAATACAACTTATAGTTTGCGCCTTCCTATTTCTTTAGGTTTTTTTGATTTTGATTTTGATGATATTCCTGAATTAGACTTCCCGGACAGTGTTGGTACTTTTACTTTTACCCCAGGTATTCAATTTAATTATCAATATACTGATAATTTAGTATTAGAAAGCTATTTAGATCTTGGTTACTCTCGTAATTTAACAACAGATAAAGACGTTTTAGTTTATTCTGGCGGGATTTCTAGCCTCTATTCTTTTAACGTTGGAAAGTATGAGTCTATTTGGGCTAGTCGAATATATTATGCCGGCTATGATGGACATAATTATAATGTCGCTGATTTATATGCAGCTATTCAAATAGGTGTAGACACCGGTTTACCCGTTAAATATCAACTTTTTGGATATAGTTATCAGCCAAGGTTATTTGCTACTGCTTTTTGGTATTTCGCCGAGGTTGACTTCAATTTACCTGGCGTCTCTAGTCAAAATATTTCAGAGCAAAGTAAAGTAACGTTATCCAACAGTTTTGAATTTGGAGCAACCATGAAGTTTGATAACGTCATTGGTTACGCATGGGCAGGGTTTGACACCGTAGGGATAAGTTATCGTTTTAGCGAAAATATTAATGTTGTTCGTCTATTATTTAGTTTTCCAATATGATTTCCAGTATAAAAATAAAATCTTGTAGATTTGAGTTACCTTATCCATGGCGATTTACTGACTCAAATCTACAATAAAAAATTTATAATTTAGGAATACGAATTTTCTTCTCTTCACTTTGACGATAAATAATTAAGGTTTTACCTATCACTTGTATTTTTGTAGACTTAGTTTCACGGCATATTGCTTCAACGATTAAACCTTTAGTCTCTCTATCATCGGTTGGGATTTTTACTTTAATCAATTCATGATGATTAAGGGCGTAATCAATTTCAGCAACAACAGCTTCAGTTAAGCCATTACTACCAAGTAAAACAACAGGTTTGAGTGGGTGAGCAACACCTTTTAAATATTGGATTTGCTTTTTATTTATGGTCATTAAAAAATTTCGATATACGTTAACTTGAATTAGCGCTATTTTACCCTTATCTAACACCTAATATCCATTAATAGTCGAAAAAACTCTTAACATGGCAAAGAAAAAGCATACGAACAGTTCACAGCGTTGGCTTGATGAACACTTTGAAGATGAATACGTAAAAAAGGCTAAAAAGTTAGGGTTACGCTCCCGTGCCGTTTTCAAAATCGAAGAAATAAATAATAAAGATAAATTGATCAAAAAAGGCATGAAAGTGATTGACCTAGGGGCAGCTCCTGGTGGTTGGTCTGAATATGCAGTTAAGGCCGTCGGTGATAACGGGCAAGTTATAGCTTGTGATATTTTATCTATGGATGCGATTGCAGGGGTTGACTTCCTAGAAGGTGACTTTCGCGAGGAAGCGGTACTTGATGCTTTATTAAAAAGAATAAATGGCAAGAATATTGACGTAGTTATGTCAGACATGGCTGCAAACATGACCGGCAATGAAAGTGCTGATTCAGCCCGTAGTATGTATTTGGTTGAGTTGGCTTTAGATATGTGTCATCAAGTGTTAAAACCTAATGGTGCCTTTGTGGTAAAAGTATTTCAAGGAGCCGGTTTTGAAGACTTTATGAAAGCTGTTCGTACTGTATTTAACACGGTGAAAACTCGAAAACCTGAATCTTCTCGCGCACGTTCACGTGAAGTTTATTTGGTTGCGACAGGTTTTAAAGGCTAATTGTAAGCGGGTTTTTACTAAAAGTATTTACGCTTTACTTATTTTACATCAGTAAAGTTGTTACAGGTTGTGAATACCGACTAAAGTTAATTAGCGACAAGGCTTGAATTGTAGTAAATTAGGCACAACATTATAGTGTAGGTTGGAATGTACTCCAACCAATGTATATTAAATTTTTCAACCCCAATGAGGTCATTAAGTTGAGCGATATGGCAAAAAATCTTATTTTATGGTTAGTAATAGCTGTTGTTTTAATGTCTGTTTTTCAGAGTTTTTCTCCTAATACAGTCAATGAAGAACAAATGGACTATACACGTTTTATCACTGATGTTCGTCAAGGACAAATTCGTGATGCCAATGTAGACAGAAACGGTGTTATTACTGGTGAAAAGCGTAGTGGAGAAGCATACACTACAACTATCCCAGGTGGTTATGATCGTGATTTAATCAATGATCTAGTTAAACAAGGGGTTCGTGCTCAAGGTAAGTTACCTGAAGAAACGAGCTTTTTAACTACTATCTTTGTTTCTTGGTTCCCAATGATCTTATTAATTGGTGTCTGGATTTTCTTTATGCGCCAAATGCAAGGTGGTGGCGGTAAGGGGGCAATGTCTTTTGGTAAATCTAAAGCACGTCAATTAAGTGAAGATCAAATAAAAACTACTTTTGCTGATGTTGCCGGTTGTGATGAAGCTAAAGAAGAAGTTGCAGAGTTAGTTGATTACTTAAGAGAGCCAACAAAATTCCAAAAACTAGGTGGTCGTATTCCATCTGGTATTTTATTGGTTGGTCAGCCAGGAACAGGTAAAACCTTATTGGCAAAAGCCATTGCCGGTGAAGCAAAAGTACCATTTTTTACCATTTCAGGTTCAGACTTTGTTGAAATGTTTGTTGGTGTTGGTGCTTCACGTGTACGTGATATGTTCGAACAAGCTAAAAAATCAGCGCCTTGTATTATCTTTATAGATGAAATTGATGCTGTGGGTCGCCAACGTGGTGCGGGTCTTGGCGGTGGTCATGATGAACGTGAACAAACGCTAAACCAAATGTTAGTAGAAATGGACGGCTTTGAAGGTAATGAAGGTGTTATTGTTATCGCTGCCACTAACCGTCCAGACGTGTTAGACCCTGCCTTATTACGTCCAGGTCGTTTTGACCGTCAAGTAACCGTTGGCTTACCTGATATTCGTGGTCGTGAACAAATTTTAAAAGTGCATATGCGTAAAGTACCATTAGGTGATGACGTAAAAGCTTCTGTTATTGCACGGGGTACACCAGGGTTTTCTGGTGCTGATCTAGCTAACTTAGTGAATGAAGCTGCTTTATGGGCTGCTCGTACATCACGCCGTATCGTCGGCATGCATGAGTTTGATAAAGCGAAAGACAAAATCATGATGGGCTCAGAGCGTAAGTCTATGGTGATGAATGAATCTGAAAAAGAAATGACGGCATACCATGAAGCAGGGCATGCGATTATTGGTCGCTTAGTGCCTGATCATGATCCTGTTTATAAAGTTAGTATTATTCCTCGTGGTCGCGCTCTGGGTGTAACTATGTACTTGCCAGAACAAGACAGGTTTAGTCACTCTAAGCAACATTTAGAAAGCAATATTTCGTCTTTATACGGTGGCCGTGTTGCAGAAGAACTTATATACGGTAGTGATAAAGTATCAACAGGCGCTTCTAATGATATTGAACGTGCCACTAATATTGCCCGTAAAATGGTTACTCAATGGGGCTTATCAGATAAAATGGGACCTATGTTATTTGCTGAAGAAGAAGGCGAAGTATTTTTAGGACGAACGTCTGCGAAGTCTTTGCATATGTCTGATGAAACAGCGAAGTTAATTGATGAAGAAATTAGAGCGGTTGTTGATCGTAACTATCATCGTGCTGAAACATTGATCAAAGATAATATGGACGTCTTACATGCTATGAAAGATGCATTAATGAAATATGAAACTATTGATGCACTCCAAATTGATGATTTAATGGCCAGGACTGAAGTGAGAAAACCATCTGATTGGGATGATAGTGACTCTAGCTCAAATTCAAATTCTAGCTCAAACTCAGGAGAAGGTGGTGCAGCTAAAAAATCAGAAAAATCTGATACAAGCACAACACCAGATCTATCTGAGCCAAGTAGTGATACACCTACTAAGTAAATTAGTTATGTGAGTTCTAACCATAAGCCTCGATGTTGATGACATCGGGGCTTTATTTTTTATAAATACTAGTCGTAAAGTTATATGAAAATACAACCTAACCAAACAACATTAACGCATTTAAATAATGTGCGTGTGATGGGGATTTTAAATGTTACCCCAGATTCTTTTTCTGATGGTGGTAAATTTGCTTATTTTGATAGTGCATTAAGACAAGTTGAGTTAATGATAGAAAATGGTGTCAATATTATAGATATTGGTGGAGAGTCAACTCGCCCCGGCGCTATTGATGTTAGCGCAGAGAGTGAAATAGCACGGGTTATTCCTTTACTTAAAGCGATTAAGTCTCGTTTTGATACATGCGTATCTATTGATACCAGTAAGGCGGTTGTTATGAGTGAGGCTATCACTTATGGCGCAGACATGATTAATGATGTTCGTGCGTTACAAAATAGAGGCTGCCTTGATGTGATCGCTCAAAGTGATGTTTCAGTATGCTTAATGCACATGAAAGGCATGCCACGAACCATGCAAGAAAACCCACAATATATTAATATCATTAATGATATACTCAGTTTTTTTGTAGAACGTATTAAAAACTGCGAGCAAAAAGGAATTAAAAAAGAACGTTTGATTTTAGATCCTGGTTTTGGATTTGGAAAAACGTTAGAGCATAATTATCAAATGCTTGCACAATTTTCTTTGTTTAAAAAGCTTGATTTACCGTTACTTGCAGGAACTTCGCGTAAATCTATGCTAGGTCAATTATTAAATCGAGATGTCGATCAACGTTTAGCGGGCAGTTTAACTACTGCCATTGTTGCCGTACAGCAGGGGGCAAGCATAATACGTGTGCATGATGTTGCAGAGACTGTAGATGCAATGAAAATTTTAACAGCCGTTGCTCAGTATCAATAATAAGTAGTAACTCGTGACAAGTTTGGCTTTGAAAAAAGCTAATAAATTGAAAAATAAAGATTGAAGGAAAAACAATGGCTAGTCGTAAATATTTTGGTACTGATGGTGTACGTGGTTTAGTTGGACAGTATCCAATTTCACCTGAATTTGTTATGAAGCTAGGCTATGCCGCAGGTAAAGTATTAGCGGCACAAGGCACTAAAAAAGTATTAATTGGTAAAGATACACGTATTTCGGGTTATATGTTTGAGTCAGCATTAGAAGCAGGATTTTCTGCAGCAGGTATCGATGTTGGCTTATTAGGGCCAATGCCAACACCTGGAATTGCCTATTTAACCAAAACATTTCGTGCTGAAGCGGGCATTGTTATTAGTGCATCTCATAATCCTTATTATGATAATGGCATTAAGTTTTTCTCACAAGATGGACAAAAACTACCAGACGATGTTGAATTGGCGATTGAAGCAGAGTTAGATAAACCAATGGGTTGTGTGGAATCAGCCCACTTAGGTAAGGCGAACCGTATTGATGATGCAGCTGGTCGTTATATCGAATTTTGTAAAAGTAATTTTCCAAGTCAAATGTCATTGAAAGATTTAACCATTGTTGTTGATTGTGCCCATGGGGCAACCTACCATATTGCACCTAATGTTTTTCGTGAATTAGGCGCAACTGTGATTGAAGTAGGCACATCACCTAATGGTACAAACATTAATGATGGTTGCGGAGCAACATCAATGAAACGAGTAAGTGAATCAGTAGTTGAAAATAAAGCTGATTTAGGTATTGCTCTGGATGGTGACGGTGATCGTTTGATGATGGTAGACCATACCGGATATGTAATTGATGGTGATGAAGTCGTTTATATTATTGCATGTAACGATTTGAAGTCAGGCGACTTACAAGGTGGAGTAGTTGGTACTTTAATGAGCAATATGGGCCTAGAGCTAGCGTTAGAAAAGTTAAATATCCCTTTCGCTCGTAGTAATGTTGGTGACAGATACGTGATGGAGCTACTTAGAGATAAGGGATGGCAATTAGGCGCGGAAAATTCAGGTCATATTATTAATTTAAATCATACCTCTACAGGGGATGGCATTATTGCCGCTTTGAATGTACTAACAGCGATTAAGCAGCAAGATAAGTCATTATTTGAATTGCGCCAAGGTATAATCATGTTGCCGCAAATTTTAGTCAATGTACGTTTTTCAGGTGATAGTGACCCTATCAATGCACCAAGCGTAAAAACATCGGTTGATAAAGTAAATGCTCAGCTAGCAGGGCGTGGAAGAGTGTTGTTACGTAAATCAGGCACAGAGCCTTTAATTCGAGTGATGGTTGAAGGAGCTGAATTAGAAGAAGTTACAGCTTTGGCAAATGAAATTGCAGAATCAGTTAAATTAGCAAGCTAACAGGTTGTTGTGACTAAATAATCAGCAGATAGCTGAGATATTTAATTGATAATTGATTGATTTTAACTTATCGCTTGTAAGTTAATCTCAGGTTAGTTAATATCTCGCGGCTTCATTTTACAATACATTGAAAAGTGGATAGGGAATAATATATGGCTAGACGTGCAATCGTTGCAGCAAACTGGAAAATGAATGGTGATTTGGCTTTAGTCGACACTATGGTTTCTGGTTTAATCAACATCGAATTACAAGACAATGTTAACGTGGTGATTTGTCCTAGTTCTCCTTATTTATCTGAGCTTGTATTGAAAGCAAAGGCAGGTAATTTAAGCGCCGCGATTCAAGTTGGAGCTCAAAATGTAAGTGAACATGTGAGTGGTGCATTTACCGGTGAAATTTCTACACAAATGTTGCAGGAATTATCGGTAAAATTTGCTATTATAGGTCACTCTGAACGTAGAAGTTATTATCAAGAAACTTCTACTCAAGTTGCTCACAAAGTTAATGCCTTACTTAAAGCTGGTTTAACACCAATTTTATGTATTGGTGAGAGTGAAGCTGAACGAGCGACAGAGCAAACAGAAACAGTACTTGCTTCACAATTACAACCTGTGATTGATGCAATAGGTATAGAAAAATTTATTGACGTTGTTATTGCTTATGAACCAGTTTGGGCCATAGGTACAGGGAAAACAGCATCAAGTGAGATGGCACAAGAAACACATCAATTTATTCGCCAATTTCTAGCGCAAGCTGATGAAAATGTGGCGGATAAAGTGCCTTTGTTATACGGTGGTAGCGTGAATGCGTCAAACTGTGAAGAATTATTCGCACAACCTGATATTGACGGTGGTCTTATTGGTGGTGCTAGTTTACAAGTTGAGCAATTTAAAGTGATTTGCTCAGCAGCGAAAGGAAAGTAAAAATGTTGTATCAAGTTTTAATTATAGCCTACGTACTTATTGCCTTAGCCTTAATCGGCTTAGTGTTAATTCAACAAGGTAAGGGTGCCGATATGGGTGCATCTTTTGGAGCAGGTTCATCAGCAACCGTATTTGGCTCAGGAGGCTCAGGTAATTTCTTAACTAAAATGACCACATGGTTAGCAATTGGTTTCTTTGTTATCAGTTTAGTATTAGGTAATTTAACGGCTAACCGTACTAAGTCTGTTGAAGAATGGAATGATTTAAGCACTCCTGTAAGTGAGCAAACTATTGCAACAGATGCTATTCCTAGTGATAAGGTTAGTGAAAATGCAGAACCAAAAGCAGCAGCGAGTGAAAACTCAGATGTTCCTGCTGCAGACAAGCCAGTTACTAAAGAAGATGATAGCGACATACCAAAATAATATCACAAGTTAAGTTAGCTTATTTACCTCAAAATGAGCAAGGTAACTTAATCAAACAGATAGTATAGATTTAGTATTGCGCGGATGTGGCGGAATTGGTAGACGCGTCAGCTTGAGGGGGCTGGTGACTTAGGTCGTGGGGGTTCAAGTCCCCCCATCCGCACCACTAAATCATATAAAGAAGACCGAAATAGACCAGAACAACCTTTAATAACAAGGTGTTCTGGTTTTTTTATGCCTGTTCTATTCTGAGGGGGTCTTGCAATATCCAGTACATTTAGTAACATCAGAGGTAACACTAGAGCAATGAAATAATTTGGGTGTTACCAAAATGTCTAAAATAACGAACCCTTTGACCAACACGGAAGTAGATAAAGCAAAACCCAAAGACAAGGAATATAACTTGTTAGATGGTTATGGCTTAATGCTTAGAGTTAAACCAACCGGCACAAAAAGTTGGCTATTCAACTATTATCACCCTATTACCAAGAAGCGTAAAAATTTAAGCTTGGGTCAATATCCAGCTCTCTCTTTAGCTAATGCTAGAAAAAAACGAGCTGAAGCTAAAGAACTGCTTGCCGATAACATCGACCCTCAAGAACACCGAAATGATCAACAGGTGGTTGATAGGTTTAAAGCAAGTAATACATTTTTGTTTATTGCATCAAATTGGTTTGAAATAAAGAAAACCAAAATAGCTGAAACAACATCAATAAGCATTTGGCGCAGTCTTGAGAATCATATATTACCGTCATTAGGCCATAGGCCAATAGATAAGATTAGCGCTCCAGAGACTATCAAGGCATTAGAGCCTTTAGCTGCTAAAGGAAGCTTAGAATTAACGAGTAAGATTGTTGGTTATTTAAATGAAATAATGACGCATGCAGTCAATACGGGCTTACTTAACCATAACCCTTTGGCAGGTATTAGGGCGGCATTTAAAACCCCTAAGCCAATTAATATGTTAACTCTTCCACCAAATGAACTTCCTGAATTAATGCAAGCGTTAGCTAATGCCAGCATAAAAATTACTACTAGGTGCTTAATTGAATGGCAACTTCACACTATGGTTAGGCCAAGTGAGGCAGCCGGTGCAAAGTGGTCAGAGATAGATATAGAAAATAAACTGTGGTCAATACCTGCAAAGAGAATGAAAATGAAACGCGCACACGCCATTCCTTTATCTGATCAATGTTTAAGTTTGCTTCAGTTTATAAAACCTATTAGTGGTCACAGAGAATTTGTTTTTCCTGCAGATCGAAAACCCAACGAACCAAGTAACTCTCAAACGGCAAATAAAGCATTATCTCGCATGGGTTTTAAAGGTCGTTTAGTTGCCCATGGCATGCGTTCAATTGCTAGTACAACACTTAATGAACAAGGCTTTGATGGAGATGTTATTGAAGCTGCTTTATCTCATGTTGACGATAACGAAGTGAGAAGGGCGTATAACCGTAGTGAATATTTAGAACGTAGACGCGTATTAATGACTTGGTGGTCTGAACATATTGAAAAAGCAGCAACAGGCAATATGAGTCTATCTGTGAGTAATCGTAAAGGACTTAGCGTAATAAACGCTTAACAGTTTAACCAAGCCTAGGGTAGCTCCCGAAAAATCGGTACCTCACCGACCTGCTTAGTTATTTGAAATGAGGTTTGCAACGAGGAAGCATGATGAAAAAAATTTGTAGCACTAAAGATTTACCAAGTTGGTTTAAGTTAGATAATTACGAGACGCTAAATAATCTTGAGTCTGATGATTTGAAGGTACAACTATCTATTAGAGCATTTTTATTAGAATTTGAGCACTGGGAGCATGACGAGGTTTGTCAATGGGAACAAATTCAAAATGAAGATATACTTTTGGTTCACCATGACGATCCTTGGGACAATGAAGACAATAAAACAAATGGTTCTAATGAATATTGTAACACCCCCGATATCATGGATAAGTACACGTTAGCTAGGACACTCTCTATTAGTGGCTTTACCTCTTTGGCAGCCTTTGCCCACGGGCAAGATCTAATACAAAGTAGTTTGATTTTTCCTGGTAAAGACAATGAGACTGACTTTGTTAAGCATGAAATCCTCTTTGGAGATGTTGATATAATAGAGAAAAAATTAACCCGAACTTCTAATGAAAATCCGTCATGCGTCTCAATAAGGATCAACTTAGCTGATTATATGGATAAAGAAATTAAAAATGATCTTAACGTATTATTACCTAAATGGCGTGAGCAATTAAACATTTCTGAGCCCGGTGATATTAGCCTCTCTAAACCATCAGATCAGAATAAAATTTTGAATTACAAAATAATTCCTTTAATTGATCTGATGATATGGGCACAACAAAACAATACTCAGATTGCTCACAGTATTTATACAGTAGCTCTCTACCCTTATGGTGAAAAAGGAGAAACAGAGTTTAAGCAAACAATTCTGCCTTTCCTCAAAAAAATCACATCTGAAAAATATAGAGAGCTAACTTAAGCTATATAAATATTATGGAAAAAATAAAAAATAAAAATGATCTTCCTGAATGGTTCAATCTAGATAATTATAAGATTTTTCATACCTTGGGGGTTGATGGGCTTGAAAGTCAATTGGTAAAAAGAAGGTTTCTTATCAATTCTATACTAGAGGGTTGGGGCTGGGAACATGAGCAGATTGAGTATTGGAAGCAAATACAAAATAAAGATGTATTATTAGAAGAGATTGAAGACCCTGAGTGGTTAGAGCATGTAGATAGACTAAAGGATTGTGGTGAATATCTGGATCATAATCGTGAAACGTGCAACCTGTCTTCAACTGGGGCAATCGGTGGAGTGTCTACAATGCAAGCATATATGCATTACCTAGCACTAAAAAATGATGGATTAATCACTGAAGAAGATAAACATTCTATATTTAAGAATGAATTACTTCTAGGGGATCTCAGTATGATCGATCAGCTATATGATAGTAAACGTTGTAGAGAAGGTGCTGCTATCTTTATTAATTTAGAAGAGTTTACTAATAAAGAGCTCATAAACGATTTTCAAATACTTCTGCCTAAGTGGCGCAGTCAACTGAATATAGAGGAGCCTGAAGATGTAATTCTTGCTAAACAGACTGATATTCAAAAAGTATTAAGTTATGAAATCATACCTTTATTGGATTTAAAAATTTGGTGCGAAATGTCAAACAAAGAAATAGCACATAGCGTTTATGCTGGCACTCTGTTTCCTGATTTAAATCGTGGTGAAACAGAATTTAAGCAAACAATATTACCATTTTTTAATAAAATAACATCCTTAAGATATCGTGAGTTAAATTAAGTAGAGTTTTTTTTAAAAGTAATTTCTACTAAGTTTTTAAATCCAAATTATCTATTAAATAATTTAAATTTTAATGTCGATTTTAACGTTTTGAAATATGTGAATAATAGGGAGCCATATCCAACACAGACCAAAAGGTACCGATATGGCTTTAACAAGAACAGAAACTAAACCACTAAGAATTTTACGTATTAACGAAGTATTACAGAGGCAAGGATTACCTAAATCTACATTCTATGAAAAGGTTAAAAACGGATTTGTGACCAAACCGGTTAGCTTAGGCGCAAGAAGTGTCGGTTGGCCTGAATCAGAAATAGATGAAATAAATCGAGCATTGATTGCTGGTGCTGATTCAGATCAAATTAAACAATTAGTTTGTAATTTGACAGAACAACGTCAATTAGCATTTTGCGCATAAGGGGGCTTTATGAATAATGATCAGGCCGCCAGCAATAACGGCACTCACCAAAATAAACAGCATAATGATATTAGTTCAGCAACCCAGAGAGCGCAAATACTTTCTTACTTAATAGAAAATGGTTCAGCAACAACATTAGAGATTAGGGATGTCTTACATATTATGTCTCCTGCACCGAGAATATTAGAACTCAGAGCACAAGGACATAAAATAGAAACATATCGGGATAATGGAACTACACCTGATAAAAAAGTTCATCGCATAGCTAGATATGTCCTTTTATCAGGGATTGATGATTATAAAACTGTTCGGAAGGTAGCCTAATTAGAGGGCTATTTCATGGTTAAAAAAAGAAAGAATGGGCGATTTATTGCTATACCTCATAACGTATTGAATTGCCCTGATTACATGGCATTAAGCTCTATTGCCAAGTCAGTTTTAATAGAACTGGTGATGCAATATAACGGTAGTAATAATGGTGACTTATCTCTCGCTTGGAGTGTAATGAAAAGCCGAGGGTTTGGTGCCGAGTCAACGGTTATAAGGGGAAAAAAGACCCTCTTAGAGCGAAAGATTATTACTGAAGTAAGAAAAGGAATTGCTATGGGTGGCATTAGGTTATGTTCGCTTTACGCACTTAATTGGCTTCGAGTTGATGAGGTTTTTTATCCTGATGGTTCGCTTAAATACCAAGTTCCTATAACAAATGGGTTGCTGAGAACAGAGTGGCGCAAGTCATTATTGACGGAAAAATAAAAATCCTCGGCTAGCAAAACGAGTGCCGAACGCTCTCTACGGCTAGCATAATGAGTGCCGTAGGTAGAAAACATGATTCTGACGGCTAGCAAAACGAGTGCCGTCAGAGCCTTTTTGGTGATATTACGGCTAGCAAAACGCTAGTCCTTATATATATATACCATGTGGGTATAAAGTTTATTAAAGAATCTAAGTGCGTTAAATGATAATCAGCTCAACATAAATAATTCATAAACAACAAAGAAGGATATCAAAAATTGCAAAATTCAGATTTAAAACAACATGACCTTATCGATAATATGGATCTGTTATCGAAACATTTAAGCCAAACTCATTCAGTAATAAGAACTCTTGTTGCTGATGAACATTTTAAGACACTTAAAAGCTCAGATTTAGCCAATATGCTTTGGTTAGTTGATGATGGTTTAGAAAGCATAAACAAGTCATCAAATGAGCTTGTTAGCCACATTCAAAATAATAATATTAAATAAAGGGATTACTATGACACAAGCAATAATAAGTAATGATTATGAAGTAGAGACTTTTGAATCAATTGAGCGGATTGATTTTGCTACGGTGCAATTTAAAAAGTTAATTAAGGAGTTAAGTGTATATCAAGCAACAGAACTTGAGCCGTTAATGCAACAAATGTTAACGATTGAAGATGCTAACAGCAACCTAAGAACAATAATTAAACAAACTCAAAGCAACACACCTACATAGAAAACATCCTTAACAAAGCGCTATAACAGCTTTAATATTATTTGGTAGTAAAGCTAATATAAAAGTTATATTCATTAAATACATTACCAGTACGGTATATCTACCGTACTGGTATAAAGCATAAATAAGTCAGTTTAGACTCACACAAGGGTCTAAACTGACTTAATACTAAACCAGCCGCTTTTAATTAGATGCCCTATAGTAAAAACACAAAATTTATTGAGTCTATAAATATTGTTTTCTTATCAGTCTAGAATCAGTCCAGAGCGATAGTGATATTTTAACTAAAGGTAGCGGTATAGCGGCATAGATTAATGTTTTAGTGTATCTGCAAGCGGAATATATTTATTGAAAAGGATGATCGAATCAAGTGAAACCGAGCATAATTTTTTATGCCCTAACTTTAGCTCATTCAATCGGGATATTTTGAGACGCCTATTTCTTAAATTTTCTAACGAATATTTTGTTGGTAAGTAATAATAAAGCCTCATGACTTGTTAGCTTTGTAATTTTGCAAAAGTCTATCTCTAAGGTTCTTTTCAACTTTTACTTTGAACTGCTGCCCTACAGAAGTACTTACAACACATCTTAGCGTTGAGATATATAGTTGCGGTAAAGAGCTGCCTTCTAACAGGTGTTGCGCCATAGATTCATCCCAGTCTTCGTCATTTCCGTGAATTTTATATGGAACAACAAAATGACCTTCCTCTCCTTCGTTTAGCATCTTGGGCAAAGTTTCATAACCTGGAACATTAAACATTTGGATAAAATGCTTTTTCTTCCAAAAGCCTATTTTCCAAGAAATGTGAGTTACCTTTGCAGGGCGTTGAGAGCAGTTGGTAACAAATACGGTAACTACGTCAGGTATTTCAGTTAAGCCAGGGGTTATTATTTGACGTTCACCAATCACCACGTTTAGTTTTATACGCCCCATTGTTCTAGCAAGATATAGTGATACAATTACGGCAAGAAGCGTTCCTAACCCTGCAACCCAAGTTCCTAATACATCTAATTCTTGAAGTGTCATCTGATCTTTCCGTGAAGTTAATAGCTTATTGGGAGGGAAAAAGCTTGTTTAAACACATACTTTTGCATCCTTCCATACCTGTGTTCACTAACAATATTATTAAACATCAAAAAATTCAAACTATTATAACTAGCCCTGTTCATTCATTGAGTTGAAATACGGGAATTAGTCTCATATCCTTCTTTTAGGCGATAACATTAGAAAAAGTATTGCTCAGCGAACCACTACTAAGGTCTGCAATGCGCACCAACTTGTCGTTAGGATATCTTTAGAAATATCGACTTTTTAAAGCAAAACTAAAAATTAATACACCGGATTACTCTAAGGGTAGTAGCTACCACATTATAGACATTAGCTATTACTGTTAATTGGACAGGTTGGATTAGATTTTGTATCGGTAATGACTCAAGAAGAAGCAAATAATTGTTGGCTAAAATAGGCGGTGAAGGAGCAAACAGCCAACTATCATTGTCCTTTTGAGTGACTTATACATTTACAACTGTCCAAGTAAAACGATTTGCTCCAACGTCTTTATGATTAGTTAAAAGGCCTTGACGCTCCATTGAGGCTAATAAACTAAAGGCATCCATTGATGAGATGTATAAATGTTCGCCAACCTCTATAGAAGTACATGGATTATTTGTTAAAAACTCTAAAGCAGATTCAGTCAAAGTGGATTTTGCAGCTTTATCTACACTTTTCTCCATTGCTATTTTGGCATTATTTATTTCATCTTGAGTTAATCGTGAACCACTTTTATTTATTTCAGCGAATATCTCATCCATTTTTAGAGATACATTCTCTTTTATCTGATTTACTTCAAGATAATGACTTTGATCAGAATAATCACTGGGAGCGTATAACACAGTATTTTTAAAATATAAAACAAAGAAGAACAGTAATACAATCACTGCAGGAAAAGCCATTACAAAATATACAAAAACAGTCTGAATTTCTAATGGGAGATTAATTAAGGCAACAGTTGCAAGTGTTTCAGCCAAGCCTGCAAAAATAGCTATGATGGTTAATGGGTTATTAACTTTGATATTACACCTCCATGCGAATAAATGTATAACCAGCTTATTAGACGAGGAAAAACCATCTTTTCTACAGGTTGATTTTTGACTAAATGATTATTTAATAATTCAACTTTACCTTTTTACTAATACAGTATCAATAGGTTATAAATTTTATATTTTGTAACTATCCGTTGAAGCGAGTGATTAATTCCTATATACCGTTTACACGCAATTAGCAGCAGTAATACGAATATTTGCAAACTGACCACTAGGAAAGTTTGTGGTTAATAGATCTACAATTACAGGCTTATTTAGATTTAAATGAAATCGCAATGCTTCACTAGAGCAAACATAAGATTTAGTTAAATTAATATACATTTCTCGCTTTAATTTGTAATCTTTTTGCTCGCGTGAAATTCCGTCAATTTTAATATGTAAATTAACATGCTCATTTAGAGTGTTTAAGTAAACCAAACTTGAACTTTCTGGCTGTCCGGTAGCTATAGTAGCCACATCATTTAATACTGTTTCATGCTCTTCTATGGCAACATATCTATAATAGACTGTGGATAAAGCTAAAAATGCAAAGGCTAAAATGACTCTATATTCTTTAATACTCCGATTTTTCATAACACTCCGTTATTTTTAGGCCTTGTTTATTTTCTTGTTAGGTAATTAAACTATTCTACAAGATCAATGTCATGCAATACGCCTACACCATCATAGTGGTAACAATCTACGCGTACTCTTCTAGATTTTGCGGATGTTGATTTTCGGCAGGTTACATCTTGTGCAATAAGCCCGTACCTTTTGATATAAACGTCTTTTATTTTATCAAATTCTAATTTCTGTTCTTTGGAAGCTGCAGAATAAAAAGCATCATATTGGTTAGTCCACTCTTTAATATTTGCTTCTTTCGCAACACCAAGCCACCCCATACCTAACAGGGTAGATTGTTCAACATATTCGCCTTTTAAAAACATGAAAGCAATAGCATATTGTGACCCTTTATAGCCCCATGCAGCTGGTTCTTTTAGTAAGTTGTTTTCCTTATGACATCTGATGATGCACATGATGAAAGTAAAATAATTAAAACTAAAAAAAGTACATTCTTATAGTGTTTAAATGACCATCCTTGATACCTAGCAATTGTAATTCACATTAATATCCCATATTTTCAGAGCTTCAGGAACTACAAATCTTTAATTTTTGTCAGAACTTGGATATTACTGATACTTCTCAGTAATATGATACGAATAATTCATTAAAAAATATATGGTAAAAATTTGAAGATTAATGTCTTCAATGCGCACTAAAAAGACGATCTCCTAATGAAAAAAATATCATAAGCCGACCTGATTTTAGTTTGAATTTAAGTCAATAAATAGTCTGATGGCAGAGTAGTATTGTCTAATTACCCTTTTATACTTCAAGCTCAACTGGTGGCTAATCCACGTAGTTAACGATTCTCTTGCTTACGAGGGGGGAGGGTTTAGCAAAATGACGTTTCGATACAGCACCGCACCTCAACAGAATCTTTTATGAGTCCTAGAAATACTTTTTTTTACTACTGATTGCACTTATTAGCAATAATCCAAATCATAGGGGCTATTGAATTGTTCAAATCATAATGATCTACCAGTACAGCCGCCTAAGTCAATTTTTATGCATGAGAAATAAGGATTGTTTTTTGGGACACTTTTAAGCAATTATTTTTTATTAAAATAAAATAGAACAATCGTTTGTGATTTTTTGTTCAATAAGAGTATTGAATGTATGACAAAAAGATGGATGAAATGAGCTAAAAACGGGGGATAATAGTTATAAACCACAGTGCAATTGAGTGTAATGCCTCCTTATCATATCCAAAACGGGTTCACTGACCCTAGTTTGGGGTCAAGGTATATGCTATTTTCTATGTCAAAATATGTATGACTCATCCCCAAACGATCATCATTCTAGAATGGCAACGACAAATTAACCATAAAGTGTCATTATCTATTTGATGGTAAATAGGCTACAGCTTGGTTAAAAGAACTCGGCAATAAGAAAGCTAAATATAAGGAAATGAAATAGTGACAAATAGTGATTGGGTTCTATTAATATTTTGTATTGTACAGCTAATCGTAACGGCTGCAGGGTTGTACTTTAAACAGTATCTAATTAAAAAAGGAGATATTAGGGCAACTAACGAAAATTTTGATGAACTTAAAACTCAGGTGAAAGAAACAACTAGCTTAACCAAATCAATAGAAGCGCAATTAGATAATACAGCTTGGTTGAATCAAAAAAGATGGGAAATCAAGAAAGAGTTTTATTTAGAGGCTTTAACGAAATTAAATACATTAAATAGTTATTTTTCACATATTTTAACGAATATGGTTAAGTTAGATCTTGGTGCAAAAGATTTAGAAACTATAAGTGGTTTAGAAAATGAAATAGATAATGGTATTGATGTTATTAAGCCTGTAGCTGCAGAGTTAGAAAGTTTAGTATTGTTACAAGGGACCCTATTCTTGGGGGATAATACACTCAAATCGATTAATTCTTTTCTACATGCAAGGGATGGTAAAAGTAAATTAGGGTTAGATCATTATAAAATTTATGAAGGGGTAAGTATTAATTACTCAGAGAAATATTCATTTTTAAGAGCTCAAATAGGGGCTTGTGGTGTTGCTAGGGATGAACTTATTAAAGAAGCAAGACAGGATTTAAACATAGTGTGGGACAAATAAACTATAATTAATACATTGGCTTTCTAATTAACCGAAAATCAGAAATGCAATAGTTCTATCAGTTTTGAGGCTATATTTTGATTCAATATTCAATATTTCTTAACTTTTAAAGCTTTTCTCCAAGCACTCCCTATACTTACCATTCCAACTACAAAGCTTTGGTAAACAGTTGTCTGTTAATAAAATATTCCTAGAGGGCCTAAGGTAATGAATCAGATTTTCTTCTAACGATATAAAGTCTTTTGTTACCCAAAAGAATAAACGCCATGTGCCACTTCCATTTGAATAAATTTTATCATGATTGCAACATCTTCTTTTTAAATTTTCTGCGCGACCTACATATAACACTTTTCCGTTTTCAATTGCCGCATAGCAACCTGATTGTTCAGGTAAAGCATGAGGTGTTTTTACACTGTCTTTTTCTGACGGGTGCAATAAAAGCAATTGTTTTGTACTCATCATTTGAGGTTGTTCAATTCTTCTCGGCAATATTTGATAGTAATAGTATTGTGGGGCTGCAGGGGAAAACCAAAACCGATCGGGTGGTACAATAATTTCGTCATAAAATATCTGCCCTCTCTCCCTCAAAACGAAATCAGATCTTTTTCTGTATTTCCGCCGTAACTTATCAGCATCAGCGGAGTCTTCAAAATAAGTATAAGCATCTGAGTAAGGGATATAATCTGAATGAAGGCCAGCTTGGTTGATTCTTAAGAGGCGTTTCTTGCTAGGAAAGGTGCGTTTAAGAGATATATTTAATGAATGATATCCACCTTTTAATTTTAGAATTTTGGCCGCTACTAAAATATCATCTATTGATACAGACCTCCTCCCCCAATCCTCAATAAGTTGAACAATGGGCACTTCTCTTTGACGCTGGGGTGTCTTATTCTTAAGTTTTATTTGTGCTTGTAGCCACTCACAGGCTATTCTAATGCAATCATTATGTTGATGATAAGGAGGTTTCCACCGAAAATTAGTTACTTTTTTTGCATTAATGATTTGTTTTTCGGTAAGTGCGTAGCCTCTAATTTCAATGATAGTCATGTAAATATCCTTATAAACGTTTTGTATATTAGATTGGTCGCCTTCACTTCAATTAAGACATAAAATCATAAAGCCGCAATCGTAGCCAAAATCTAAATTAATAAAATTTTATTTTAAGACCTAGATTATTACGGTTTTCCTAATCATTGTATCTTGCCGTCTTTTTGTTATAAATCTAGGGTCCTTCCTAAGGCCCTGGTAACTGAGGGTAATTCGAGGCTTGACTAGTCAGACGGTTGAAAATATTTTTAAAAATCCAGTTCCGGTTCCGGTTGTTATTTTGGTTTTATATATAGTCAAAAACTTACAAACCCCTTAAGCTACATAGGTTTTTGGAAGTGGTAGACATACGATATAAGTGATTATTAAGCGGAAGTGGAAACCAAAAGTGAATGGCTATTTATTTTCATTTTTGAGTACGTTGATCTTGTCCAGCCAAACACCTACTAATATTCCTTATTCCAATTTAGCGGCTCAAAGCCTTTAAGCAACCTACATGATTTGAGTTGTTCTAAAGCTTTATTAGCAGGTTGCTCAATGAATTTAATATCGTCAAATTCCTGATAAGATGTTGGATTAACAATACCACCTTCAAAAGCGGAACCATGTACAATCGGTTTAGCAATAATATGGTAATTTATATAATAGACGCTATCAGCTTTAAATGTTTTCTCAATATTCCTATCCTTGAATAACATCATTGCATGAGCAGGTCTACTCATTAAAGGGGTTGTTGCTGTAACGTTATATGCACCAGGTGTTACATCTCTTATGATAAACGATCCCTCAGAAAGTTTTCCTGTTTCCTTGTCATCTATAAGTATTTCCACAAAAGCACCAGCATAACCATTTACCGCATTAACGCCTTTTTTGTAAATAACTAATCTTGCTTTATCTTTGGGGACTTGCGAAACAAGGTCACTAGAAAATACCTCCCCATACTGAGGAACCGAAGTACACCCAGACAAAATAATATTGAATAAAATAACTAATAGCAATTTATACATTTGTAAAATCCTTTTCTATTTGAGGCATTGTTAATAAGATATAAGTATCATACTAAGTTGCTAAATGTTAATGTTTTTTTGTTATTACAACGATTCATTCTAAAAAACGAGAATAATTAATGTCCGTACAACAATTCAATTATTTTGATCAATATATGGGTTTTGCGAGTCCATAAAAAAGTAACGTTACCATCAACAGTAAGGTTAATGAATAGGCACTTTAATAATTTGTTCAGCTATTACATTTTCAACAATGAAACCATCACAATTGTCTTTATCAAGTGTTACTTGAAAATCATATTCTTTATGTGGGCTAAGTGGCCAAATACCTGACAATGTGAAATCTTGCCATTTACCATCAAGCAATACCTTTACTCGGTCACCAACATTTGCAGGCTTATCAATTTGCTTTTTTCTTAGCTCAATATAATCATTCATTACTTTAGTATGGCAAAGGTTTGTCATATTGAACAAACCTCTTAAAACCTCTGGTGAAATACTTATCAAAACTTATCATATAACATGACTTGTAATTTAAAAAGCAACCTCACAAAACCTCATATTAAAACCAGTCAAAACTAGACATTGAAAACCTAAGAAAACCTCAGGTTTAAACTTATCATTGATAACCTGAACTGTTATTTGATAAATATTCTAATAACGACCTAAGAATTGTTGACTTTAAAAAGGCTAAAAAATAATAACATTGAAAGGGTTTTATAAACAAATTTCAGCATATTAAGTTAACAGAAGAAAAAAACTGAAATTTTTTACTTAAATAATATGAGTATGAGGTAAAGGGGAGGTGACTTTAACTTTTAGTAACACTGTAGGTAACATTGTCTATTTAACTAAAGAGTTATTTGTATAAAAAACATATAATTAAGTTGGTTAGGTGAGTCTCCCCATCGCACCACTAAATCAATAAAGGGCTACAGAGCAGTAGCCTTTTTTTATGCCTGAAATTTAAGAAAAGCGGAACCTATCCGGAACCTATCGGGAACCTAATACAGTAGTTGATTTCTTGTAATTTAGGCAATAAAAAACCACTTAGAAGTGGCTTATTTAATTATTAATCTGCTTGGATAGTCAACTCGTATAAGATTCAATGACTCGCTCAAAATTGTAGTTTAAGTGTAGTAGTTTAAGTGTAGTAGTTTAAGTGTAGTAGCTCAAACTCGATCTGACGCTTTTAAATATCAGAGCTTAACTCAATCTGTCAGGCAGCAATAGGTTAGGTTCATAGGAGCCAGTCGGGTTTTGCCTTTTAACATTCACTTTTACCACAAACCCGACCTTAATTATCGCTCGAACCCATTCAGATTTACGATCACTTTGGGAATAAAAGCTGACCTTTCATACACACTAAAAAATACACTTCATTGGTCAATTTTTTGAACCACTTCATCTGCTGGCTCCTGCAATAAGATAAATTTTTTACTATGTTAATTTTTGCTTGAACGGATCCTACTTAATTGCACAGGTGTAATTCCAAGGTAAGAGGCAATATGATATTGGGGAATTCTTTGTTCTAGTCCGGGGTATTCATCTATGAATGCTTTATATCTCTCTCTTGCATCAGTCATGATCAATTGAGTTTCTCTGCGCTCTTTGCCGATCCAAGCGAACTCAACTAAGATGCGTCCCAGCCTATTGAGTAAAGGTTTCTCTTTATAAAGCTTTTCGACGTCATTATAGTCTGCAATTAATAATTTGGTGTTTTCCAAGGCTCCTATATATACAGGACTAGGTGTTTTCAAAACTAATGAAGTTAAAGGGGCGACAAAAACGCCAGCGAGAAAAAAGTGCTTATTATACTCATCACCTTTAGGGGAAATATAATAAGACCTTAAAAGTCCCTCCTTTATAAAGGCTATTTTATGACCTGTCTCACCTTCAGATATAAAATTATCGCCCTTTTTTAATGAAGAATAGGTAAAGAGATCAACAAAAGCCTGAGCTATTGAATCATCTAAGTCTGAGATTTCTTGAATAAATTGTTTCATGTTTCGTTTGTCGAGTTTTTAACTTATGTTAATGAGCTTTTTAGACCACTTCAATATTATAAGCACAATAACTAATCTTTCGGAATATATATGAAAAAAGTCATCTTACTCATTACATTTGGACTGTTGTGCTCTTGCTCAATGATACCTGAAAAAAAAATCTATACAGAAATTGATATTGCTGCACCAGTAGAAAAAGTTTGGGATGTTCTTGTCGATAATGAGAGTTATCCTAGTTGGAACCCCTATCACGTAAAAGTTGAGGGAACTTTGGAGCTTGGAACAAAGCTAAACGTTGAGATTCATAAACCAAATGGTCAAAAAGTAGAAATAGAACCCTATGTCATGGAGCTAGAGAAAAATAAAAAACTAACCTGGGGAGGTGGCATTTCAGGCGTTTTCAAAGGAGTTCATGTGTTTGAGTTAATTTCCGTTAATGAAAATAAAACAACACTTATCCATCGTGAAAGGTTTAGCGGAATAGTTATACCATTCGCTTCTCTTGATACCATTGAAGAAGGTTACCTGCTAATGAATGAGGCACTTAAAATGAAAGTAGAACAGGAGAATAAGTAATATAAGCACCCTATCCGATATAATCAATCCATAATGTGAACGAAAAATATCTGCTGATTGCGGTGACATCAAACCAGTACCCCGATAATTTGACGCAAGTCTATTTGCTTTTTGTGAACATAAAAGGAGTCTCAAAACCGATTTCGGCAACGCCTGCTAAACCTAAATTATAAAGATACTTATCGTCCTGCTAAGGTCAACTAACTAGCGAACAGTTGACCTATATAACCTTCGATTGCTAACTTCTTCTTTGCGCACATTGTTAACATTGAAAGGTCAATGACGAATAACTGCAATGGTGACTTTTGCGACTGTCAGGTCTGATTAAATCCTATAAACCTTATTCAGACGGTTCAGGTTGAGTTTCCCTTTGAGTTATCTGCATTGTCATTTGACGATATGATTGAAGCTGCTTTAATGGGGACTTGGACAGCTAACGTGTTAAAAGTTGGCTCTGTCTTTCGTTCATTCTCATTTCAAGAGCAGTTTACCGATATTGCTCAGGCAGTATTAACGACTGGCTGTGCAATCAGCGCCTTAAAAATAAGTGCTATACCTGATGAAGTAACAGGCAGTATTTCAATTTTAGGTAAAGATCATACAGCAGATGTAAGCGGTGTTGGTACAACAGAAACTTATGCAGCAGCAGAAACAACCGAAGCTTTTGACGGGTTTACTGGTGGCATATTGGTAGATGATGTAACCGTTGCCACAGTTACACAAGTTGATTTCTCTCTAGATAACGGCATGGCTGACCGTCCTGTAATTGACAATGCTGAGTTAGAACAAAGCGTAGGGCGATCAAATTTAACAGGTACATTTACCTTACATTTTGAAAACCTCACTATGTATAATAAGTTTGCTAACCGAACCGCGTTTGACTTAAAGCTTGATCTCACCGATGGCACCAATACCCAGCAATGGCATTTACCTAAGTTATTTGCCACGGATGCAACTAAAGATGTAGGTGGTGAATCAGATATATTTATCACTCTGCCATTCCAAGGTGTATTTGATGCTGCAGCAGGTTCAAACTTAAAAATAACACGTAGTGCTTAATTGATAATTCCCTTTAGCTGATGTATGTTTAATACTCATTAACTTTATAAGCTTAAAGGGATTTATTGTGAGAATATTATTTTTAGTTGTGTTTTAGTTGTGTTTTAGTTGTGTTTTAGTTGTGTTTTTGTTGTTAGGCGGTTGTTCGTCTTCGTCTACATACAGTGTAGGAAAGGATTTTGTAACCTCTGACGTTTCCAAAATAGTTAAAGGGGAAACAACGAGTGAGAATATAATCACTTTGTTTGGGGAACCTTACTTAAAGTCTGTGATTTCTTCAACTGAAGTCAAATGGGTTTACTCATCATATTTTCAGAGAATATGGTTTGAAAATACATTCAGCTAATGGTCGAACTGAAATGCTAAAAGACGTTGATAAATTGCGCTTATCTATGCAAAAGGCATATGATTTTTCGTCAAGTATCTCAGTTCAATTAGCTGAAAAACATTTGCGCTTGGTAAAAGGGTATTCCTAACAAGTCGTTTAAAAGGACAAAAAACAGTTGGCCGTGCTCGTGCCTCGCTGATTTTTGCCAACAATTGTTTGCCTCTTAACGAGGCGTTGGTCAATTAATATAGAGCACACTATTGGGTGTAGTATGATAAAAATAACAATTAAATTCATAATGATAGGCTTTTTATTTCTTAGTTTTTTTGTTACCTCTGAGGAAGTTATTAAAAACGATGAGAGATTAGATATTCCTTATAATTTGACAGCTGAGGGTTATGAATCTGACATAATTATTGGTGGGGATAAGATCACTATTTTAGCGAAAAAAGGAACCGATTTATATACTAATGCGGATGGTTCAAATTCAAATGATAATGCTCCGAGGGTCTTCTTTGAACCAAAATCAGACTTTACTTTATCTGCAAAAGTGACAGCAAACTTCACTACAGCATACGATGGCGGTGCTTTATTTCTTTACGCGGATACAGATAATTGGGGAAAGTTTTTATTTGAAAGGTTTAAGTCTGGAGATAACGGAATTGCTTCTACAGTAACTCGCTTAACCGGTGACGATGCTTATCACTACTTAGTTGATAATAATTATATATATCTTAAAATAGTAAGAAAAAACAATACGTTTAGCTTCCATTATTCCGAGAGTGGTGAAGAATGGTCTTATCTAAGATCTTTTAGTTTAACGACACCAAAGGCAATCAAGGTTGGGTTTGTAGCACAATCACCAATTAGTAAAACCCATAAAGTTGTATATTCTAATATTGTATTTAAGGAATAGAAGATCATTATTCTTGTGGTGACCTAAAGCTCTAACAAGAACTTCAAACGGAAAAAATACAGTTGGCTGTTTTCACTCCGTTCAACATTTTAGCCAACTACAAATTTCCCCTTAGCGGGGCGTTGGTATGACTCCCCACGTCAAGTTAAATACACCGATCCCTGCCCATTAATTTAGAGCCATAATCTTCTCTTTTTAAGTTGAGTGAGTTAACGCATAAAATGAAGCCAGTAATTT
>MAAB01029655.1_pt1 | contig 31739 bp, 25 predicted proteins | sample 1115991 | NCBI WGS metagenome assembly MAAB01 (sample SAMN04961124, study PRJNA320927) | seawater metagenome | isolation source: sample BD02T18 sea water enriched with oil for 18 days | place: USA:Gulf of Mexico | collected 2013-07-27
TATATTATGGTACTTGAGCTTGAAACGGGAAATACCAATGAGGTAGCCGGTTACAGCCATTTTATGTTCTCCATTACTTGGAAAAATGATGATGAAATATTATTCATCAATGACAAAGTCGAACTGACTTCAGTCTCTATTGATGACAAAAAATTAACTAAGCTTTATCAATTTTCTGATAAAGCCTTTACGCCAGAAAACGTTAATGACACCTCAATTTTATTAAGCTTAGGGACGTTTTATAAAGGCGGAGTTTTTAAGAAAAATCTAACAAACTCAGAATCGGTAATCACCACAGTAATAAGCTCTAGTTTCAATGACCATTCTGCGACGGTAAATTCACTAGATAATAACATGGTTGCCTTTATTTCTGACCGTAGTGGCTTTGATCAAATATGGTTGTCAGATAAGGGGGATTTATCTCCGTTAACTGAACATACCAATGATAAAATAACTAACCTGCAATTTTCAAATGATGGTTTATCACTACTTTATCTTAAAGATAATCAGTTGTTTATTTATCAATTTAAGCTAGGGGCTTCTGAATTAGTGTTTGATCAACATAAAGTCAAAAACCCTATTTGGTCATGTCGACAAGATAATATTGTTTTAGCGAGTATATACCTCAATGATATTTGGACCTTGGTTCAACTTGATTTATTTACCGGCCAAAAAGTGGTTTTACTGCCAAGTATTGCTTCGATTAAAGCAGATTGTGCGGCGGGTAATTATTATGTCACTAAAGAAAATAACAAAGGGGTCTTTAAACTCAAAGAAAATTTAACCTCGGTTGACGGTGAAGTTTTATTGCCAGAGCATCACTTCACTCATGGTTTTCGCTGGGGAGTAGTTAACAATACTATTTATTTTAATCAACACGGCGTAGTTCATAAATTCAATATTGTTAATCACGAATTGACTCAAGAGCAAGTTGATGGACAAATAGTAACCAACTTCCACCTTAATGGCACTGATATTTATCTAAGCATTAAAATCTTAAATAACAATTACATAGCAGAAATCCCAATAAATCCCAATAAATCCCAATATTGATTTTATGGACAAAATTAGAAATTTATTTGATGCTGTTTAACTTAATTTATTAGTTAACTTGTAAGGCAGTAAAAATGAATAAATTTAAAAAAGTTATTTCTATTATCTCAATCACAGTCATTGCTTCATTGACGTTGTTAGCCAATGCTGAGCCTAATTCAGCACTATTGGAAACAACCAGTTTTAGTGATAATGGTCCTATAATAGCTCCTTTATGTATGCCTTATCCCGCGTGTATGTTCCCTAAATAACACCAACTTAGCTTTTATGGAGCAAGACATTATGCAAACTGATATGCATTATTATGCCACATATGCCATGGCTAGGGCGGCGGGTTTAACTATATCAACATGCCAAAAAATAGCCTATTCAGCTCAGTTTGTTGATGACAATTCTGGTCATCAACAACTTGATCTATTTGATAAAGCGCAGTTGCACTTTAAAAAAGCTGAGAATCATGGCACTAACAATAGAAACCTAGAGCCAGAAGAGCAAGGTTTAGTTAAGGGAGAAGCCCCAACTTTAGCAAGTGGTGCAAAGGACACGGATGTAGAAAAACTGACATGGGAAAAAAATAATGAGATAGCAAAACAAATGTTTGAGCACTATTTGTCGTTACCCGAAAACAATTATAATCCTTATTTAATCGGTGTTGCCGCGCACATTTATGCCGGTTCCTTTTCTTATGACGATAGTGCAGGTATTTCACAACAAGATAATAATAAGACGGGAGTGGCTTTTGAGTGTAATGACAAATCAACCGATGATTTTAAGTCTTATATAGCTCAAAAGTGGCGAGCCTTTAAAACCAAACTTGAGGTAAATTCAGCAGAAAGGTTTTCAAATAAATTAGGTAACAATGCTGATCATGTTTATAAGAATCGTCCCTTTCTTACTTGGCAATTTGAATACCAGTCTGGAGGAAAAGATAATTGGGGGAATAACCCTCAAACCTTTATTCAAGCCTGTGAACACCTTTATACTCGCTTTAAGTTATTTGCAGCTAATAACCCTGAATTAACGAATGCAGTGTCGGGTATAGCTTTTGAAGAAATTCGTAGTGTTATTAGTGATATTTTAAATACCAAAGGAGATATCAATAAGCGGATAAATAAATGGCAAGAGTGTGCGAAAAATGGTTCTTTGTTTGGCTTGCCGCAAAATATCCCTGAATACAATAAAGAAGAATGGTTAACTCAACTTGACAGACTTTCAAAAATAGAAAGTTCAGAGGGGATAATAAACTTAGATATATCAAAATTCTTACAAGCTGCTGCAATTCATCGAACTTATGTATTACAAGAATTACTACCTGAACATGGTTTGCAGATTAGGTCATACAACTAGTAATCACGTTGCTTTTTATTAGTCATTCCATCAGAACTGCCATTATTTATGGCTATTTCCGCTAAGTCTTAAACAAAGCCTTTGATTTATCAACGGCTTTGCTTTTAAATAGCCTTTCAATTTTTTACTCATGGTTTGATATGTTCTTTTTGGTCAGCATTTTTCTGAGTGCTTTTTTACTTTTTCAAGTTCAACCGCTAATTGCTAAGGTAATTCTTCCTTATTTTGGAGGTGGTTCTGCGGTTTGGACAGCCTGTTTGTTGTTTTTCCAAGCCTTTTTGTTGTTAGGGTATTTGTATGCCCATTTACTGTCTCAATTATCTTCCTTAAAAAAACAAGCGCTGGTTCATGGCTGCTTGTTGGCAATTAGTTTGGTTTTTCTACCTATTGGTATTTCAACTGAGAGCAGTGCTGTTGCTGGAAATGAGCCCTTAGTAGGTATTTTATCGCTATTAAGTTTCTCTATTGGACTACCTTATTTATTATTGTCGTCAACGGGGCCTTTGGTGCAACGTTGGTTTAGTTTAAGTTACCCCACTAAGCAGCCTTATCAACTGTATTCCTTATCAAACTTAGCTTCATTGCTGGCACTATTGAGTTTTCCTTTTATCTTTGAGCCATTATTGACTAACGTACAGCAGTCAACATTTTGGTCAATGGGGTTTGCCATCTATTGTGTCGTGATGTTGTTGTTAATGGTTAAACTGGTCAAGCAACCAATGGCCAAAAACATTGAAGTGCCGATTGAGCAAGTTCAGAATCAAACCTACAAAAAATCGCACCCTTTATTATGGTTGGCTTTATCAACGATTGGTGTGGTGTTATTAGTTTCCACAACCAATGCAATGACTCAGAATATACCGCCGATGCCCTTTTTGTGGATATTGCCTTTATGTTTATATTTATTAACCTTTATTATTAGTTTTCATAGCCCGAAATGGTATGTACGTTGGTACTGGTTTTTACTGTTTATTCCTACTGCGCTGATCGCTATTTTTATGTTTTTTATCGGCTCTCAATTCGATATAACCTCTCAAGTTGTTATTTATTCAAGTATTCTATTTTCAGCGTGCATGATTTGTCATGGTGAATTGGCAAGACTTAAACCTGAGGTAAGCAAACTCACTTGGTATTATTTAACCTTAGCTTTTGGTGGCTTTTTAGGAAGTGTATTAGTTGCCTTTGTTGCACAAAATGTATTTAGCCAATTTCTAGAGTTTCCATTAGCTATTATAGCGGTATTTATTTTATTCAGTCTTTGTGTGACCAGTGAGCAAGGTCACTTTAAAAAGCTACCAATGATGAGTTATGGTTTAGCCTTATTATGTATTTTGGCTTTATGGCAATTAAACAAGCAATATATTAAAACTGATGTGCACAGTGTACGAAATTTTTATGGAATATTAAGTGTGAAAGATGTTGATATAGCAGGAAAACATGAGCGTCGACTTATTGATGGCACTACATCTCATGGCACCCAGTCATTATCAAGCGAGTTGTCGCATATCCCGATGAGTTATTACCGTGAAAACACCGGGGTAGCGCTAGTACTTGAACAATTCTCCCGTATAAATCAATTGCATGACAAATCTCTGACTGTTGGTTTAATTGGTCTTGGGGCGGGTACACTTGCGGCATATGGCAACGAGGATGATCATTATTACTTTTATGAACTTAATCCTGCGGTTGTTGATGCTGCACAAAATTATTTTACCTACTTAAAAGACTCAAAAGCGAATATAGCTATTGTTATTGGTGATGGCCGTGTTTCTTTAGCAAGTGAGCAAAAGCAAAATGATAATGCACCGTTTGATGTTTTAGTGATTGATGCGTTTTCTGGCGACAGCATTCCACAACATTTACTGACTGTCGAAGCGATGGATTTATACTGGCAACGGTTAAGTCAAGAAGGAGCTATTGCGGTACACATCTCTAATACTCATTTGAATCTATTGCCGTTAATGCAGGGGCTTGCACAACAAACAGGTAAGACATTACGTTATTTTAAGACTAAGGCCGAAACGGCTACAGGGCATGATACCCAATGGGTGATGATGAGCAATAATCATCGATTGTTAAACAATGAAATGATAATTAGTTATCAGAGTAAACTGCCTAAACTTGGCAACAAACCAATTGTCTGGACTGATGATTTTAGTGATTTATTTTCGTTACTAAAATAAATTACTAAAAGTGGAGCTTGTCTTATGACCTGCTCCTAAGAAGCACTTTACCAAGAGCCGGTATTTTCCATACTCAGCCATGGCTCTTGTGGAGCAAGTGCGCCACCTTTTTGTAATAACTCAATGGATACACCATCGGGAGATCTAACAAAGGCCATATGACCACAACGAGGAGGACGGTTAATAATTACCCCTTGAGATTGAAGTTTTTCGCATAGGGTATAGATGTTGTCTACCTCAAACGCTAAATGGCCAAAATTTCGGCCACTGCCATATTCTTCTGTTGATCCCCAGTTATAAGTTAACTCTATTTCGGGAGCACCTTGCTCTGTAGCTAAAAAAATCAAGGTGAACTTACCTTGTGGTACTTCTTTGCGTTTAGTTTCTATTAAACCTAAGTTATCAATATAAAACGCTAAAGACTTGTCGAGATCTGCAACCCGAACCATGGTATGAAGAAATTTCATTAATTAATCCTATATTTTGATAAAGCGCTTTAACCTCATGGTACTGTAAATTAAATCTGCAATTTAATTATTATGTTTACAATGCTTTGTAGGTTAGCGTACTAATCTGTTTCTTGAGAAAGTGAATATTAAATAGCGTTTTTATTTATCAGTCTAGTTATATTCTCGATTAATGACCTTAATACCAAATACATCACTTTTTTATTTGGATAACTTTAGCTTAGTTATAAACGTCCTCATCACCAACAGGCTGGTTTTTTGAATGAAATATAGATAATTGGTTGTAATAAATAGCTTTTAATTTTTTTAGATAAACAATAGATGGTTTTTAGGACAGAAAAATCATGAACTCTTAACCTCTTAATAAATAAGAGCAGTCAAGAGGGAAAAAATTTGTTCATTCAATCATTAAAATCATCAACGTCAAGCCATGTATTAATAGCCATGCTCTCCAGCGTTATCATTGTTTCTACAGTTTCAGCACAAGAGTATATTGTGCCGCCGATGGTTAATATTCCAGCGGGTAACTTTATGATGGGGGCAGAAGGAGGTGATACTGCAGCCCAACCAATACATCCAGAATCGGTTGCTGCTTTTCAAATGGGGAAATACGCAGTAACAGTCGCTGAGTTTAGAAATTTTGCTATCGAAACAGGTTTTAATCCTGAAAGTACTTGTGGTGATAACATTGGTAGTCAAGGTTTGGGAGGACCAAAAAAACTAGGTACGGGGCGATGGGATAAACATAGGTATAGCTATAGTGATTATCAACCGGTAACGTGTGTTAGCTGGCAAGACGCTAATGCTTATGCAAAATGGTTGAGTAATAAAACGGGGATCCAGTATCGTCTACCTACTGAACAGGAGTGGGAATATTCTGCCAAAGCGAATACCTCCAGTCGACATTTTTGGGGGGATGATTTAGATCTAACACAAGCTTGTTTATATGGAAATTTTGCCGATAAAACAGGTGAGCATGTTAACAATAATAAGTATGGCCTCAGTAATGTTGGTTGGATTGAGCATGCCGATTGTGATGACGGTGAAGCTTATAATGCGATAGTAGGCTTGTATCGTGCTAACCCTTTTGGTTTATACGATATTGTTGGTAATGCAGGGGAGTTTTTAAACTCTTGTTATTTTGAAGATGGTTATAAAGCCCGTTCTAAAGAAGAAGATGATGTGAATAACTGTGAGTTTATTACTCATCGAGGTGGTGGCTGGCATTACCCTGCACAGCCACATTCAATCAGAGATCGCTATAAAAGAGAGGGATGGAACAGGGTTGCTTCATTGACTTTCCGTTTAGCTGTTACGGGTCATAATAATCACTCAGATGCATCTACAATAGATTTTGAGCAAAGCTTAAAAAAAGCACAAGTACAGCGAATTGCTACACGCGCCAAATTACCCACAACAACAACTAATCTTCAATTGGTTAAGAAAGCAGGAAACAACGAAAACAGTAGTTATAACTTAAGCTGGCAACCCAGTACAGAGCATGGCGTCACTGGTTATGAGATCTATCAAAGCAACTCACCTTATGCACATTTATACGGCGGTTATTATAAAAATCATTATAAAAAAGTTCATTCTGTTAACGCTGATGTGCATAGCCTTGAGGTTAATTTATCAACTGGGATGGGCAGCTTTCGTATTGTTACTAAAACCAATACACAGTTTAGTTTACCAAGTAAACCAGTGGCTGTAGCTGTTGAGCCTGACGTTGTGGCTTTGCCGGGGAGGATATATATGAATAATACCGCGGCATTAAAAAACATTAGCTTATATAAAAGTACGCGAAAAGATAACCCTGAGCCATATTACTTATTTAAAACCAATAAAAATTCAGATCATTCTTTGGTGACATCAACCTTTAACATAGATGTAAAAAAGTCTGCGTGGTATAGGCTAAATTATCGTGGTAAATCTTTTCACTCAGCACCGTTTTTTAAGCTTTGGCAAAACAATACATTGCTAGGTGAATTCAGCTATGACGCAGAAATTGATGATAAAACTTCTAGCCGTCATAAAGTATATTTACAGCAAGGTTCACACTCATTGCAATTAAGTGTTTTGCGCGAGGGCTTTGATATGTGGTCGATGAGTTGGCTAGAGTTTACCCAACTAGAAAACTAAGCTTGAGCAATGATGAAACTAGCCAGAGATCAGCGTTAATTCTGATCTTTGGTTAAACTTTCCAAGGCAATACTATTTTGATCTAACCATATCCGTGTCGAATTTTGCTTAATAAACGTTTGAAACTCATTAGTGTCTAGCTGTTTTTCATAGTTGGTTTGATTTTGTAAAACTAACAAAGCAGCATTTAGAGCATCGACACGGTGATGTTCAACTTGAGCGCTTTGAAAAGCCATTTGTGCGTGCTCTAATCCTTGTCGCCAATGACCTTGAGCGTATTCAATATTAGCGCGAGTTAGTGACTGAAACGATGCTCTTTGCCAAGGCATAATAGTGTTAAAGGCTTTATCCCATTCCTGCTGTTTAATGTAAGCATTACGAATTTTTTTGGAAGCGGTGTAAAAGTCATACTCGTACTGCGGCGAAAACGGCATGTTCAGAATGTTTTGATGATGTAATAGGGCATCATCTGGTGATTTGGAGATCCAAGCTAAATTATTTTGTATCGGTACTTGATGTTCATCACTGAGTTGATGAAAGTCAGTTATTTCTTTGGCTAAATCTAGTTGAGTGTGTGCCAACTCTAGTTGTTCTGATTTTGAAGCCATAAATGATTGTATTATGTGAGCATTTACTTCTAATAATGGTTCTTTACTTTCTCTTGCTTTACTTGCCGCTTGATTTAAAACTTGCATGCCTAGCCTAAAGTTTTTCTCAAATAAATAGTTCCAAGAAGACTCTATCAACGCTCTTGCTTCTAGTTGAGGTAAGTCCAATTCTTGAAATATCGTCAATGCTTGTTCAGCACTATTTTTAGCGATAGGCCAATGCTTGTTTCGCATCGTGATATCCGTTTTTAATAGTTCTAGCAGGCCTTGACGTAATAAAGATGGTTTTACAGCTAGTTGCTGATTAATAAGTGCAGTAGCCCTATCGAGATCATTTGACTTAAAAGTTAACTTGATAAGTTGTTGGTTAAGTAATTCGTCAGTAGGCTGTTCGTTAATCATCAAGACCAGATTAGCCAATAGCTGATGATTTGATGAAATAGCAAAATAGTTTGAAGACAAAAGTTGAACAATTAGACTGCGGAGTTGTGCAGTCGCTTGCTGCTCGTTTTCGGCAAAAATATAATCATGCCAGCCATGCTTTTCTCCTTGAATATGAAACCTAAGCGCTTTTTTATCTTGCACGGAATAAAGCCTTGTCGCGACGAATAGTTGACTTTTGTCTATTGCATGTCGTTGCCAAGTACTAAAAGGGGAGTCAAATAATGTTTGGTTAGCAACCGTGACGGCTAGCGGCAAGAAGCTTAATTGCTGTTTTTCCAAGTTGAGGGAATATATTCTATTATCTGTTAATTCCTGTGAGCTAGATTGTTCAGGCTTTACAGGGGCAGTCGTATTTTTGGTGAACCACAAAACATTAACTAATAGTAAGGTGACAACGATAACGGGAAAAAACACTTTGTTAGTTAAAACAAACTTTTGAAGACTATTTCGCTTTTTCTCTGGATTATCAACCAATCCATCTCGATGATGCTCCTTAATGTTAGGCCTTAAATTCGCTAGTTCTTGCACCTGAGGATTATCTTCTACTACGACCTCAAGTGGTAATTGCCATTGGTAACCTTTCTTGGTGAACGTTTTAATTGCATCACTGCCAAATAGTGATCGTAAGTAGCTGATATTTTGGAAAACAACCTGATCGGTGACAACCCTATTAGGCCAGACAAAATCTAATATTTCAGACTTTTTATGAATCCTGTCGCGATCACGTAAAAATAACGTCAATAACTGAGCAGGCTTTTCATTGAGCGTAAGCACAGTACCATCTTGCGTTAAAATTTGTTGCTCACAGTCAAATTGAAAATGTTTAAAACTGAATTTCATTTATATGGCAGGTCATGATGCTTGAGGAAGTGAAACAAGAATATGGAAAATGAACGGTGAAGTAAAGTAGATGTCTTTAACATATGTATTTAAGCAGATTTTAATCGTTCTGTTTGGGCGTTTTATTCACTATTGTCTTTAAAAGCAATGACAGTTTGTCGGGATTTATCTACTTGAAGTTGAAAAATATCGGGTCTTGAATAGTGTCCTGCAATATCTAAAGCGCGTTTTGAACTTGCAGCTAATTCAACGTCAATATCGACGATAATATATCCTTTCTCTTTAGATAATGGTCCTGTCAATATTACTCCATTAGGAGATACAATAAGTGAATCACCAGGATTGATCCATTCTTCATCTTTTGGATATATTTCATCAATGTTAGGTAAGTCTTGAGGAATATCCTTCCTCTCTAAAGCAACGCCACAAGACAAAACCCAACATTTTCCTTCTCTAGCAATATGTTGCATCGTGCCAATCCAAGCCTCGCCACTGTCATAAGTTGGAGCAATGTAGATTTCTACTCCTTGAGCATAGAGTGAGTACCTTGCTAGTGGCATGTAGTTTTCCCAACATATTAGGCTGCCAATTTTTCCTACTGGAGTATCAATGACGTTTAAACCATGGCCATCTCCAAAGCCCCAGACCATGCGTTCAGGGTTCGTTGGCATAAGTTTACGATGATTATTAATGAGCTGACCTTGGCTATCAATTGTAATTACTGCATTGTATAGCGTAGCTTGACTATTCTGGTTATCTCGCTCATTAATACCACAAACTACCGTTACCGCCTTTTCTCTTGCTGCAGCAAGCATTGGCTTAAGATCATCAGATGAAAGGTCAATCGAGTTTTTAAGTAATCGATTATGCAGCTCTTCACAAACACTCCAATCACTACCGGGTCTTAGTCTCCATATCCACGCAGGATATCCTGGAATGAACGCCTCAGGAAAAACAATGAGCTTAGCGCCTTGTTCTGCTACTGAGTGAATGATTTCAGCGGCTTTTTTTATGGTGCGAACTTTATCAAGCACATAAGGAGCTTGTTGAATGATGGCTACTTTTGTCATTGTTTAATCCCTAGCAAAGGTCGATAAATTTAGAACGTGAGCTCCACCTTGTTAATAATCATTCCTTTTGGTAAGAGAGGTTATACCTAAAGGTTAAATAATGTGTGCAAGGTCACTTAATCTTAAGAATAGTTCAAATAAATAAGTAATGTTGAAGTGTGGGGGAACTACGAATTTATAGCCTAATTTTGTTTTACTTTGACGACATTGTTATTGGTATTTGGTGTACTACTTGCAATCTATAAAAATACACAGGTTGGACTTCCCCTTTGACGTTAAGATGGCTTTTTAGGCTGTAATTGCTTCTTAATATAGAGGGGATGAATTTGCTCAATAATAAAATGTCGCATTTGTATATTTTCAATTAAATTTTGTCAATTAGTTGTAAGGTAAGTGGCAAATATAATAATCTATTACTTTCATTATTTAATGGATTAAATACGTGATAACTTCAAAATATAATAACGTCCTATTTCTCATTACTATCTTTTTAATGGTCCTATCAGGCTGTAGCTCAAAGCCTATTTTAAAATCAGAACCATTATCTTTATCTACTGCTAGGTATGGACATGCTGCCATAAATGATGGCAATAAGATTTATGTGCTGGCCGGTGATATAGCTCCTTGGTAATAAAAGTTACCAAACCTATTGTTGTACTTTATGTTTGTTAATCAGCGTAAGAAAATCAAAGCTTACGCGTTAAACCTTTTGGTCGTTTATCAGTAGTGAGAATATGATTTCCTAGATATTCCATCGACGCCATTTCTATCAATCGGCTTTTGGTGCGTTCAAATTCAAACATTAATGTTCCGCTATTATAGAGCTGGCTTTGAGGAACGTAAGCCGTCATCAATAAATTCAACTGACAATCATAACATTCATCAACGAGGGCGATAAACCTCCTAACAGCGTCGTCCATGGGCGCTAATATTACTTCACGTTTACCAGTTGTTCCTGCTGAAGTATCGTTGTTTAAACCATTATCTTCAGTGCCCCTTGCTTTTATTCTTTCGTAAGCTTTACCACTCATCGGCGGCACGTTAACCAGTAATATGGTAGTAAACTTTTTGGCTAATTCTACGTAATCTAAATGACTGCGAGGTCCTTGGCATAAAGCTGAAAACTCAAAAGCAATTGCTTGCTTATTTTGTTCAGTATTTATAGCAATGCAGCTAATTTCTCGCCCTAAAATATTAATTGTATTATCTGAGGCATTAATCGTATCGGACTTATTTGGTAAATAGGCCGCCAAACCAAGTCGACTTAGTAATGCTTGATGCAGAACTACTTGTTGTTCAGTAGAATGAGGTAATTCAAAGTAATTTTGCTGATAAGTTAGTTCTCGATGCCTATGGTCACGTTTGCCATCTAAATGTAATGCTTGGGTATGCTCTTTAATAGCAGCAATGGCAGGCAGAAATCTGTCACGTTGCAAGCCGTTTCGATACAACTCATTGGGTGCACAATTGCTGGTACTTACTACGACTATGTTCATTTCAAACATAAATTGCAGTAATTTACCTAACAACATGGCATCACCAATGTCAGAGACAAAAAATTCATCAAAACATAATACCCGATATTGTTTAGCAAATTGTTGAGCAATATGTTTTAAGGGCTCAGGCTTACCTGAAATCTCTTTCAATTGACTATGCACATCTCGCATAAGATGGTGAAAATGTTGCCGCTTACATAAGTTTTCAGGCAAACTTTTAACAAATAAGTCCATCAAAAATGTTTTTCCTCGTCCTACTTTCCCCCAGAGGTAGATACCCTTCATTGCTTTATTGTTGTTTTTGTTTGGTACTTTTGCTGGTTGCAAAAGTAAATGTAATTGTTGTAGTAGGTCAACGGCTTGTTGTTGAGAGCTATCGAAGCCTATTTGTTTTGAACTGACTAAGGCTTGATATTGATCGAGTGGTGATTTGTATAGCATTGGATTTAAAAGTAATTAATGACGGAGGAAATATAGCATTTTGATGACGTTATTGGCCACTCTGAGAAAGATAAAGCCTTATAGGAAGATCATTAGACGCAGGGGATGGCTCTTTTAGGTAGTGGCAAGCCCAACTGCGTTGTTCTAACATGCTAGATCCTCGTAGGACGGCTAGCATAGCCTGTGTTAATTAATCTGTTTTATCTTTAAAGTCGCACAAATCTTCAATAATACATGCACCACATCGAGGTTTGCGGGCGGTACAGGTATAACGACCATGAAGAATAAACCAATGATGTAAATTAAACATAAATTCTGTTTTATTTGGCGTATTTTTAATTATCGCTTGTTCCGTTTGTTCAACGGTTTTACCTTTGGCATATCCTGTGCGGTTGGCAAGACGTTGAATGTGCGTATCTACCGCTAAAAAGTACTTACCTTCATTATCTTTTAGCCAGCCAAAAGCAGTATTAAGTACCACATTTGCTGTTTTTCTGCCGACTCCGGGTAACGCTTCAAGCGCGGCTCTGTTTTCGGGTACTTTACTATCGTGTAAATCCACCAACATTTGACAGGTTTTAATGGTATTAACCGCTTTGGTATTAAAAAGCCCTATGGTTTTAATATAAGATTTTAAACCATCTAACCCTAAATCGAGTATTGCTTGCGGGGTATTGGCGACAGGATAAAGTTTAGCTGTCGCTTTATTCACTCCAACGTCAGTAGCTTGCGCCGATAATAATACAGCGATAAGTAATTCAAATGGGCTTGAAAAATTGAGTTCTGTGGTTGGATTTGGGTTATCGTCTCGAAGACGAGTCAGCATTATTAAGCGTTTGTCTTTATTCATTTGTTATATTCATTTTTTATTCGAAAGAAATGTTAGCCATCAAAGTTGACACGAACTCGTTCAATCTGAGCTTCTTGTTGTTTTGGTTGTTGCTCTGCTAATTTTGCATCTATTTTATTTTTTCCTGCTATTAAAAAACCCATCGCGATGAATGCACCAGGAGGTAAAATAGCCAGTAAAAATTGATTGTCGAGATGAAATACTTCAATACGTAGTTGGCTTGCCCAATCGCCCAGTAAAAGCTCAGCACCGTCTAGTAATGTACCTTGACCTAATACTTCGCGAATAGCCCCAAGGGCAAGCAGTACCAATAAAAATCCTAAACCCATCATTAAACCGTCAAAACTAGCGTGTTTCACTGAGTTTTTTGATGCATAGGCTTCAGCACGACCAATAATGGCACAGTTGGTGACAATTAAAGGTAAGAAAATACCTAGAGATTCATATAAAGCAAAGGTAAATGCATTCATCAACAGCTGTATACAAGTAACAAAAGCGGCGATGATCAAAACAAAAATAGGGATACGGATCTCTTTTGGTACCCAATGTTGAACTGCCGATACTGTTGCGTTCGAGCAAATTAGGACAAAGAGCGTTGCTAAGCCTAACCCCAATGCGTTAACAACAGTAGAGGTAACAGCGAGTAAAGGGCACAAACCTAATAATTGCACTAAGCCGGGGTTGTTTTTCCAAAGCCCTTGCCAAGTGAGCTCTTTGTATTCTTGTGGAATATTCATAACACTTCCTGACAGTTTGTGGTTTTATCAAAGAGTTGGTTTTTGTTTTGATTAAAATAAGTCACAGTGCGTTTTACGGCATTAACTACCGCTCTAGGCGTAATGGTGGCACCGGTAAATTGATCAAACATGCCGCCATCTTTAGCAACTCCCCAGCGGCGGTCTTTATTATCAAGAATTTGTTTATTGTTAAAACTTAATATCCACGGGCTTTTACGCAACTCTATTTTATCACCTAAGCCTGGAGTTTCTTTATGTTTTAACGTTCTAACGCCTTTAACAATACCGTCAAAACTTATCGATACCATCAATTGAATATCACCATTATAGCCATCGGGTGCTGTCGTGGTAATAGCTACAGCGATAGGTTGTTGATCTTTTTTAGCGAGATAAGCTTTTTGTGCTTTAATGCCCAATAACTCGTGTTCAACCATTATGCAAGCTTGGTTAATGGCGTTGTTATAAGTGGATGGGTCGACCAACTCATTTAAGGTATTGAGCAGTTGTTGTTGTTCTTGTTCGATAATAATATCTTTGGTTAGTAAATGGACCAAACCAACAAGAGTTGTACACGCCACGGCAAATAAAGCGAGTAACTTAGCATTGTTTTCAATTGCTTTACGCATAATATTATCTCCTTATTTATGTCCGTAGGTACGGGGTCTGGTGTATTGATCAATTAATGGCGCGGCCATATTGCATAATAATACCGCGAAGGCAACAGCATCTGGGTAACCACCAAATTTACGAATAACAAAGACTAAGAATCCGGCTAATACACCAAAGACTATTCTTCCTTTTACACTGGTTGCGCCTGATACAGGGTCGGTGATGATAAAAAAGGCACCCAACATACAAGCCCCGTTAAACCAGTGAAATAGGGTTGATGCATTACTATCCGGGCTTAGTAAAAAAGCGACCAATGAACAAACAAATAAACTTAATAAAAAACTCAGAGGTGTCACTAAAGGAATGGCTTTTTTGAAAATCAAGAAGATGCCACTGATAAGGAAGGCGACATTGATCCATTGCCAGCCAACACCTACGTGTTCACCAATAACAGGGTTACTCATACTCTCACCAATAGTCATCCCGAGAGTTAAATTGGTTTTCACCGTGTCTAAAGGCGTTGCCATGGTATACCCGTCAATATGGGTACGTAATTGCTCGACCGAGTAGCCATCAAAGGTAAAATTGCTAAAGATAACTGAAGCCGTATTTATAAAATCTAATGTGATAGACATCAACTCAAGAGGAGGCTGCCATGAGGTCATTTGTACGGGAAATGAAATCAGCAGCATCACATAAGCGGCCATAGCGGGGTTAAAAGGGTTATGTCCTAAACCGCCGTAGAGTTGTTTAACAATGACGATTGCAAATAGACTGCCGATTACCGAAATCCACCACGGGGCGAGTGCGGGTAAACTAATGCCGAGTAATACTGCTGTTAATATTGCACTGCCATCAAAGAGTTGTTCAGATACTTTTTTTTCACGTAATGATAAAACGGTAAACTCAGCGATTAATGCTGTAACTACCGCAAGTCCAATGTGAATCAGGTTACCCCAACCAAAAAAATACCACTGCGTGATGATGCCAGGAATAGTGGCATAAATGACTAAACGCATTAATGAAGAAGTACTACTTTGCTGATGATTGTGCGGAGAACTCGCTATCCAATATGCCATAATTTATTTTGACTCTGCTTGTTTTTTTTTGGCTTTAGCCTTTGCAACAGCGGCAGCAATTCGTGCCTTTTTATCTGTAACATCTTGAGTTTTATTTATTTCTTTTTCAACACTTTGATTGTTTTCATCTGGCGTTAATTCGTGCTGAGTTTGAGTGCTTTTCAATTGTTTCTTTGTCTTTGCTTTAGCAACGGCAGCTGCGATTTTTGTCTGTTTATCATCGCTAGACTGTTTAATCTCATTACTGCTGTGTGTTAATGATTTAGCATCAGCTGAAGACGCTGCTTTTTTTGCTTTGGCCTTAGCAACGGCAGAAGCTATCTTGCTTTTTTTATCTTCAGCTTTATTTGCTGGTTTAGCTGGTAATTGCTCTTGAGAAACGGTTACTTGCTTCGTATCTGCTGTTGTTTGAGTCTCTTTTATTTTTTGAGCAGCAAGTTTCTTGGCTTTTGCTCTGGCAATCGCTGCGGCTACTTGTGATTTTTTATCATTTTGTTGGATTTCTTGCGGCTGCTCTTCATTGTCATTAAGTTTGATATCTTTATTGGCTTGTGATTTTTTCGCTTTTACACGAGCAAGCGCTGCCGCAACTGCCGACTTTTCTTGATTGCCTTGAACCGTGCCTGCATTCATTCTTGCTTGTCTGGCGGCTGCAGCTTTTTTATGTTTTTCTTCTCTTGCTATTTTATCTCGCTCTAATCTGGCCTTTCGAGCTTCAAATCGTAGTTTAGCTTTCTCAGCTTGTATATCGAGTAGGTTTTGTTGGCGGATCTCTGCTTTTGCGATTCGGTAATAATGCACCAGTGGAATATGGCTAGGGCATACATAGGCACAAGCACCACACTCTATACAATCAAATAAGTTTAATTTGTTAAGTTGTTGATGGTCTTGTGCTTTTGCGCTCCACTGTAAGTCCTGTGGCAATAACTGACTAGGACATACTTCTGCACATTGTCCACATCGAATACACTCAACTTCTTTAATTTGATTGGGGATTTCATCTTCACTAGGAGCCAAAATACAATTGGTGGTTTTAATGACCGGTACTTTGGTATTAGGCAAACTAAAGCCCATCATAGGACCGCCCATGATGATGTGTTTCTTATCTTGCTCAGGGTAACCACATTGTGACAACAAAAACTCAACGGGCGTGCCTAACAGCGCCCAAACATTTTGTGGTTTTTCAAGTGACTGACCACTAACCGTGATCACTCTTTTGATTAAAGGGGTATCATGAATAACTGCATCAGCAATAGCAAAGCATGTGGCGATGTTTTGCATTACAATGCCTAAAGAGTTTGGGATAACACCCGTTGGAACTTCTATTCCAGTTAAAGCCATAATCAGTTGTTTCTCACCACCAGTAGGATACTTAGTTGGTAAAACACAAACTTTGATTTTTTCTATATGCTGAGTTTCTTTTTGTAATGTTTTAATGGCTTCAGGCTTATTGTCCTCAATGCCAATTAAAATAAATGCTGGCTCAAGCAACTGATCTAGGATCTTAATACCATCAACAATGGCTGAGCATTGCTCTCTTATTAGTAAATCATCAGCAGTGATATATGGTTCACATTCAGAGGCATTAATGATCAAATAGTTAATTTGTGCGCTGGTATTCACTTTTACGTGCGTAGGAAAGCCCGCACCACCCATGCCAGAAATGCCAGCATTGATTATTTTGTCAAGGATTTCAGTTTTTGATAGTGCTTGGTAGTTTGGCGTTATATGGCGCTCTCGCCACTTATCTTCACCATCAGGTGTTATTTTAATGCATAAGTCACTTAAACCGGAAGGGTGGGCAATAATAGATTGTTCAATGGCCGAGATAGTACCACTGGTAGGTGCATGAACAGGGACTGCCATCATGGAAGAGGAAGCGGTAAGTGGCTGACCTTTTACCACGCTATCACCAACTTTCACCAATAATTCACCTGCATTACCTATGTGTTGTTGTATCGGCAAAACTAATTCTTTAGGGATGGCTAACGGCCTGATAGGTTTATCGGTGGTTAAAAATTTCATTTCTGGCGGATGAATACCACCATGGTATTTCCAAAAATCCCCTTGCTCAATGCGTTCGATAACTGATTCCACTTAAACCTCTTTAATCTACTTGCACGACGGGGATACTATCGAGATCCCATTGCCAATTTTTTGTTGTCATTGTGATAGGGAGCATTTCAATACAATCAACAGGACAAGGGGCAACACATAAATCACAACCAGTACATTCATCTATGATCACTGTATGCATTTGCTTGGTTGCCCCAATGATGGCATCAACGGGACAAGCTTGAATACATTTGGTACAGCCAATGCAGTCTTCTTCAATAATAAAAGCTATTTTAGGGGTATTATCGGCGTCATGGTTTTCATCGAGAGGTTGAACCTCTACCCCCATAATATCAGCAATTTTTTTAATGGTATCTTCACCACCGGGAGCACATTTATTGATTGCTTCACCATTGGCAACAGCCTCAGCGTATGGTTTACAACCAGGATAACCACATTGACCACATTGAGTTTGTGGTAGTAAAGCGTCTAATTGCTCAGCAAGTGGGTCACCTTCAACTTTAAAACGCACTGACGCATAACCAAGCAGGGCACCAAAGGTTAAACCGATGACACCAATCAGTAATATCGCGAAGAGTGTTGTCATCAAAATTTAACCAAACCGGTAAAGCCCATAAACGCTAGAGACATTAATCCCGCGGTTATCATGGCTATGGCTGAACCTTTAAATGGGGTAGGTATATCAGCATTGGCTAATTTTTCTCGCATAGCTGAAAACATCACTAATACCAATGAAAAGCCAAGCGCGGCACTAAAACCATAAATGATCGACTCAAGGAAGTTATGGTATGCATACATATTTAATAAAGCGACACCTAATACCGCACAGTTTGTGGTAATTAACGGTAAGAAAATGCCTAATGAACGATAAAGATTTGGGCTGGTTTTATGAACCACCATTTCTGTAAATTGCACCACAACAGCAATTACTAAAATAAAGGTCATTGTGGTTAGGTATTCTAAACCAAGAGGCGTTAGTACATAGTTTTCAACCAGGTAACTGAGTAACGAAGCGAGTGTCATCACAAAAGTAGTGGCATATGACATTCCTATGGCTGTTTCTGTGCGCGATGAAACCCCCATAAAAGGGCATAAGCCGAGAAACTTAACCAAAACGAAGTTATTTACTAATACTGTGCCCACTAATAATAATAGGTAATCAGTCATGCTAAATTAATGATTATGAATAAATTAATACTATTATCCGACTTTCTTTGCCAGATAACAACTACTCAGTCGATACAATGTTGCTTATGCAACAAATAAAAGGGGGGATGTTGTCTTAAACGGGAATATTTAATGAAAGCCCCATTTACACGGAGGCTAAACTATCAAGTTTTATCATCAAGGCTTTATCTACAGTTAAGTCAGCTAATTTTTATACGTGGAATTAAATCTTCTCTGGTTTACCGATGTAAAATCCTTGGCAACCATCAATAAATAGCTTTTCTAAAGTAAATTTTTCTTCTTGGCTTTCAACACTTTCAGCAAGTACTGTGATGCTTAATCTATGCGCCAAATCCACCATTAATCGTAAAAAATATTGGTTGTTTTTATCTTCATCAATGTCACGAGTATAAGTACTATCCATTTTGATAAAGTCAGGTTTTAGATCTCTAAAAAATTTGAACGATGTTAAACCAACACCAAATCGTTCTACTGTAACTCTTGAACCAACACGATGGATCATATCTACAAAACGTTTACTGGTTTTTATATTTTGCTGCAATCCGTATTCGCTTATTTCAAAAATGAGTTGCGCTGCAATGGTTGGATCTTTTAATAATCGTCTCTCTAACCATATTAAGAAATGATCATCATGAATGGTTCGGGCGCTGATATTTATACCAAAATTATTGTCATATAAATTTTTCTCTGAAATTTCAGTGATTGTTCTTTCAATAATCATCCGATCAACATCAACTATTTTATCTAGCTTTTCAGCCATAGCGACAAAAGAGGCGGTGGGTAACATTTCATTATTTGAATTTAAAAACCGAGCCAGTATTTCACCATAAACTTTAGCATTCCTGCTGGTTGGCTTAATGTGCTGGATAAGCAAGGTCACACGTTGGTTTGTTAAGACATTATCAATTTCTTGTCGCCAATTTTGATTGCCATAACTAGCACTCGAACTCTCTAATATACTGCTATCAGTTTGTGCATACCAAGCATTTAACTGCTGAGTTTGAGCGACGCTAATTCCCGTATCGGCTAAAGCTAATAATTCACCCAACGGATTTGTCTTATCAAAATATACTAGTCCTGTGTAACCAACAGAGTCTAAATCGGAAGATTGTTGATACTGGTTAAACTTGTCTGTTAGTTCTTGTGCATAATTTTCGGCATCTTTTAACGTAGTGTTAGGCAAAATAGTGGCAAAGTCTGAACTATTCAATCTAAAAATTTTTGCGGATTGATATTTGGCACAGGCACTCTTAAGGATCTCTGCTACTTTGCAAATATAATTGTCGCCTTCACTATAACCATGAATTTGGTTGATGGTTTGTAATTCTGAACAACGCGTAATGGTCAGTACACCAAAGTCGATGATTGCGTTTTTATTTTCAAAGTACTGGACAAAACGCGTTCGATTTTCAAGCTCTGTTACTGGCTCAATGTAAGCCTCTTTGGCAAGTGCACCACTATCAGAAATATGATGGTTAATTTTTGCTTTCATCTCGACCATGCTTGCCTTTAATTCAGGTAAGTCAAAGAACGCTAGTTGTTCTGACGATTTTTCATCCTCAGGATTGTTCAGTGCATGCATTACTTCGTTTTTAATTTGTTCATTTATAGTTAGGAGTGCATTTTTAAATTGTAAAACACTAAACTTGCCAGCGATTAAAACGAATAAAATTGAAAGCAAAAGCATACTGATACAAATATTGAATAAAAATTGTGCCTGCATTGAGGTGTCTAATTGGAAAGTAACAGAGAGATTTTTTTCAGGCAGCATCTGTTGAACTTTTTCTGGTGAAATATACTCTGCAAGCCAGTGAACGTTATGTGAAGCCTGAAAAATTTCTTCATTATTTAAATTATTGACTTGTATAAAGGCGAATTTTTGGCTCGTCATCAAAGATGTTGCTAAGGATTTAATCGCCTCTGGCTCCGTTGAACCCTGGGTGAAATAGACGTTAATCATTTTTTGCTGACTACTATGTTCTTGCATTACATCGTTTGCAGTAAGAAAAAAAGCGATACCAATAAAAATCATACTTAATGCGAAAGCACTTATTATATTTTTAGAAATTAACTGCGAGAATGTATACATATTTACCCTAAAACTTTTATTAAACTTTATAAAAATGCTAATTCGATAACAAGTGATAATTCAGAACTTACCCCATAGTATAGGCAAAGTAGCAATTAGTTCATGATTTTCAGCACTTTTTTTGGCAATAACCGTTATTCAATCTTATAGCATGAATATTATCTATTACGAACAAACAGCTATTTAGCCGTAGCACTAACCGATGTTACCTCACTTTTGTCATGAGTTTTGTTAAAAAATAGTTAATGTTTTCTATGTTTCACCTGCTGTTATTTTTATCTAATGAACAACTCCAATTAAATATAGCGGACAAATTAATTACTTAATTAATTCTTAAAGTTGCTTGCGGTTATAAGGTTATCCCGATATAATCCGCCATCTCATCTGGGGTGATATATCACTGAAAAATAATTGGCGTGTAAACGGTTTTTATTTTGTATCACTTCAGACACTAATATCATGCAATTTTGAATTATATTAGTAACATCGCGGGTCAGTGAAAATAGGCCCCGGTTATGGGGTTTTTTTGTGCCTTTAAAAGCACGAAACAGCAAGTATTATCGCTGGGCTATAAGCCCTTTTTTTGTATCTGGACGCTAAAAATTGGAGAAGTTGGTTGGCTAAATTTGAACACAAATTGACTGATATGTTACGCCCTGCCGTTGAAGAGGTTGGAGTAGAACTATTAGGTATAGAATTCGTTAGTGCGGGTAAACACTCAACACTGCGGGTTTTTATTGATCATGAAAATGGCATTGATGTTGATAATTGTGCAGATGTAAGTCGTCAAGTCGGAGCTCTTCTTGATGTCGAAGACCCAATTAGTACGGAATACAATTTAGAAGTTTCATCACCTGGTTTAGATAGACCGCTTTTTTCTCTCGCTCATTATGAAGCGGTTATTGGTGAAACGGTGAATGTCAGATTGTCGCTACCGTTAAATGGTCGTCGTAAATTTAAAGGCATGCTTAATGCCATTGAAAGCGACGTATTAATTGTAACGGTAGATGGTGAAGAGTTTGAACTTGTTTTCAGCAATGTAGACAAGGGAAATCTTGTTCATAATTTTGAAAAATAGTTTATTGAATTATAACGATTATTAAAGGCTAAGTAGCATGAGTAAGGAAATATTACTGGTTGTAGATGCCGTATCTAATGAAAAGGCACTACCTCGTGAAAGCATTTTTGAAGCGATGGAAACAGCATTAGAAACAGCCACTAAGAAAAAATACGAAGGCGATATTGTTGTTCGAGTAGAAATTGATCGTAAAAGCGGTGAATTTGATACATTCCGTCGTTGGTTAGTAGTTGAAGACGATGCGGAAGCAGAAAACCCGTATGCAGAAATGACGTTGTCAGCAGCACAATATGATGATGACAACATTGTTTTAGGTGATTTTGTTGAAGAACAAATTGAGTCAGTAACCTTTGATCGTGTTACTACCCAAACCGCTAAACAAGTTATTGTGCAAAAAATTAGAGAAGCTGAACGTGCGCTTGTTATTGATGCATACCAAGATCAAGTCGGTGAATTAATTACTGGTGTTGTTAAAAAGGCCAGTCGTGAAAGCATTATTTTAGATTTAGGTAATAATGCTGAAGCGATTATTTATCGTGATGATATGTTACCGCGTGAAGTTTTCCGTCCCGGCGATCGTGTTCGCGGCTTGTTATATGCCATTAAACCAGAGGCACGTGGTGCACAATTGTTCGTTTCACGTACTAAACCCGAAATGCTTGTTGAACTTTTCCGTGTTGAAGTACCTGAAATAGGCGAAGAAATGCTTGAGATCAAGGGCGCTGCTCGTGATCCTGGTTCAAGAGCTAAAATCGCGGTTAAATCTAACGATAAACGTATTGACCCCGTTGGAGCATGTGTAGGTATGCGAGGTTCTCGTGTGCAAGCTGTTTCAGGCGAGTTAGGTGGCGAACGTGTTGATATCGTTTTATATGATGACAATTCAGCTCAGTACGTTATCAATGCTATGGCACCTGCAGAAGTAGCTTCTATTATTGTTGATGAAGACAAACAAACGATGGATATTGCCGTAGAAGAAGGCAATCTCGCTATGGCAATTGGTCGTAGTGGTCAAAACGTACGTTTAGCTAGCCAACTAACAGGCTGGGAACTTAACGTGATGACGGTTGATGATATGAACGAAAAACATCAAGCTGAAAACGATAAAGTATTAAATTTATTTACAGAACAGCTTGATATTGATGATGATTTTGCAACGATGTTGATGGATGAAGGTTTTACTTCATTGGAAGAAATCGCTTATGTACCAGTAGCAGAGATGCTTGAAATTAATGGCATGGACGAAGATATTGTTGAAGAATTACGTGAACGGGCAAAAGCTGCGTTAACCACTAAAGCATTAGCTAATGAAGAATCATTAGAAAATGCGGAGCCAGCTGACGACTTATTAGCACTTGAAGGTTTAGAGCGTCATCTAGCGTTCGTTTTAGCTAGTCGAGGTGTTATCACCCTTGAAGACTTAGCGGAACAGGGCGTTGATGAAATAGCAGACATTGAAGAATTAGATGAAACCAAAGCGGGTGAGCTTATTATGGCCGCACGTAATATTTGTTGGTTTAACGAAGAATAATTTCACCGGGAGAAGATGATAGATGGCAGATGTAACAGTAGAAGAACTTGCCAAAGAGATTGGTGCACCGGTCGAAAGATTGGTTGGCCAATTGGCAGATATTGGTGTGAAGAAAAAAGCCTCTGACTCCGTTTCACAAAATGAGAAAGAGTCGCTTTTAGATCACCTGAAGAAACAACACGGTGATGATTCAGCAGCAAAACCAAATAAAATGACCTTGAATCGTAAAACGAAATCAACGTTAACAATGGGGCACGGCTCTAAAGCTAAATCAGTGCAAGTTGAAGTTCGCAAAAAGCGCACTTACGTTAAACGTAGCGAGCTAGAAGAACAGCAAATGGCAGAAGACGCAGCAAAGGCTGAAGCTGAAGCGGCAGAAAAAGCAGCTGAAGAAGCGAAAGCTAAAGCAGAAGCGGATGCAAAAGAAGCTGAGAATCTTAAAGCTATTGCTGTGGTAAAAGCTGAAGCAGAAGCAGAACGTAAAGCCCAAGCAAAAGTTGAAGCTGAAGCGAAAGCAAAAGAAGCCGCGGTAGCAAAAGCGAAAGACATTGAATCAGGAGCAATCAAAGCACCTGAAAAAATCGTTGAAAGTGAAGAAGCTAAAAAACTTCGTTTAGTACAAGAGGCTGAAGCGAAAGCTAAAATTGAGGCCGAAGCTAAAGAGTCGGCAGAAGCTGCTCGTAAGTTAGCGGAAGAAAATGAAGCGCGTTGGAAAGAGCAAGAAGCTGAACGTAAAGCTAAAGAAAAAGAAGTGGTTCATTTAACTTCGTCTAAATATGCACAAGAAGCCGAAGATAAAAGTGACTCTGCTGATGAAGGTGGCCGTCGTCGTCGTAAGAAAAAAGGACCTCAAGATAGAAATGCTCATGGACGTAAAGGCAAAGGGAAAAGAACCTTATCCGCGCCACAAAGCTTACAACATGGTTTCCAAAAGCCAGTAGAAACTAAAGTTCAAGATATACGCATTGGTGAAACCATTTCTGTTGCTGAATTAGCCAATAAAATGGCCAAGAAAGGTGCTGAAGTTGTTAAAGCGATGTTTAAAATGGGCGCAATGGCAACCATTAATCAAGTCATTGACCAAGAAACCGCTGCATTAGTCGCTGAAGAAATGGGATTTGAAGTTGTTTTAGTCAAAGAAAATGCTCTTGAAGAAGCAGTGCTTTCAGACCGTGGTGATGCCGGTGATGCGGTTACTCGTGCACCAGTAGTTACTATTATGGGTCATGTTGATCATGGTAAAACGTCTTTACTAGACCATATTCGTGAAGCAAAAGTTGCTGATGGCGAAGCGGGTGGCATTACTCAGCATATTGGTGCTTATCACGTAGAAACGGGTCATGGCATGATCACTTTCTTAGATACTCCAGGCCATGCTGCGTTTACAGCGATGCGCTCTCGTGGTGCAAAAGCAACCGATATTGTTATCATCGTTGTTGCTGCCGATGACGGTGTTATGCCTCAAACGATTGAAGCTATTCAACATGCTAAAGCGTCTGATGCGCCTATTATTATCGCCGTTAATAAAATGGATAAAGAAAGTGCCGATCCAGATCGTGTTAAAAGTGAATTGTCACAACATGATGTACTTTCTGAAGAATGGGGCGGAGACGTTCAGTTCTGTCACGTTTCAGCAAAAACAGGCTTAGGTATTGATGAATTACTTGATTCAATATTACTACAATCTGAAGTTCTAGAGCTTACTGCTGTTGTTGATAAAATGGCTAGTGGTGTTGTTGTTGAATCTAAATTGGATAAAGGACGTGGCCCTGTTGCTACCGTACTTGTTCAAGAAGGTACAATAAAACAAGGTGATATCGTTTTATGTGGCCTTGAGTACGGTCGTGTTCGAGCGATGAGAGATGAAAACGGTAAAATTATTCAATCTGCAGGTCCTTCTATTCCAGTTGAAATTCTTGGTCTAAGCGGAGTACCTCAATCAGGTGATGAAGCCACTGTTGTTAAAGATGAAAAGAAAGCACGTGAAGTTGCGTTGTACCGTCAAGGTAAATTCCGTGATATTAAACTGGCACGTCAACAGAAGTCTAAACTTGAAAACATGTTTGCAAGCATGGCGGAAGGCGATGTTTCTGAGGTTAATGTTGTGCTTAAGTCTGACGTTCAAGGTTCACTTGAAGCGATTTCTGATTCTTTAGTTAAGCTTTCAACGGATGAAGTAAAAGTTAAAATTATCGGCTCAGGTGTTGGTGGAATTACCGAAACAGATGCAACACTTGCCGCAGCATCAAATGCTATTGTGGTTGGTTTTAACGTTCGTGCTGATGCAGCTGCCCGTAAAGTGATTGAAGTAGAGAAGATTGATTTACGTTATTACAGTGTGATTTACGCGTTAATTGATGAAGTTAAACAAGCCATGAGCGGTATGCTTGCTCCTGAATTTAGACAAGAAATCATTGGTCTTGCACAAGTTCGTGATGTCTTTAAATCTCCAAAAATTGGCGCTATTGCTGGTTGTATGGTTACTGAAGGTATCATCAAGCGTAGTGCGCCTATTCGTGTACTTCGTGAAAACGTGGTTATCTACGAAGGTGAGCTGGAATCGCTTCGTCGCTTTAAAGATGATGTACAGGAAGTGCGTAAAGACACTGAATGTGGTATCGGCGTTAAGAACTACAACGATGTACGAGTTGGCGATCAAATCGAAGTATTTGAGACAGTTGAAGTACAACGTACATTATAACGATATCTCATTGTTATTTGGTTCAGTTACCGCGTTGAAAGTACTCATTGACTAACGTCAACTCCGTGCTTTCGCCTTGTACCTGAATCAACTAACTGCGAGCTAAACGTTCAATCGTTAGTAATATTTTTAAAATGGGGGCTTTGCCTCCATTTTTTGCTATAAAGTTTATAGCGTTTTAAGGAGTTTCCTATGGCAAGAGAATTTGCCCGTACTGACCGAGTGAGTCAAGAGATCCAAAGAGAAGTAGCGATGATCATTCAACGTGAAGTGAAAGATCCTCGTTTAGGCATGGTTACTGTCAATGCAGTTGAAGTGACTCGTGACTTAGCTTACGCGAAAATATTTGTCACCTTTTTTACTTTAGAAGGTCAGAATGTTGATGTTTCATTGGAAGTATTAAATGAAGCATCAAGCTATATTCGCACATTATTAGCTAAGCGTATTAAAGCGCGCATTATGCCAGAGTTACGTTTTATTTATGACAGCTCGATGGTTGATGGTGTTCGTATGACCACCTTGGTTGATAAAGCCGTTGCTAGCGATCGACATTTTGATGAAAGTGAACCGTCAAATGATAGTGTAAATAGTGAAAGTTCTGAGGAAAAATAGGCATGGCTAAGCGTAGAAAAGGCCGTGCAATTAACGGTGTTCTCTTATTAGATAAACCTTATGAAATGTCTTCAAACCATGCCTTGCAAAAAGTTAAACGTTTATATTTTGCTCAAAAGGCAGGGCATACGGGGGCGTTAGATCCTCTAGCAACAGGCATGCTACCGATTTGTTTAGGAGAGGGAACTAAATTTTCACAGTTTTTACTTGATACAGATAAGACCTATCAAGTTACCGCTAAATTAGGTATTCGTACCACAACTAGCGACATTGATGGTGAAATTGTTGCTGAAAAGCCAGTAAATGTCAGTGCTGAGCAACTAGCAACTGCACTGGATGCCTTTAGAGGGACGACACAACAAGTACCGTCAATGTATTCAGCGTTAAAATATCAAGGCCAACCTTTATATAAGTATGCGCGAGAAGGTATTGAAGTTCCTAGGGAATCACGTGAAATAACTGTCTTCAATTTAGAGTTATTACGTTTTGAAGGTGATGAAGTCGATTTAGATATTCATGTCTCAAAAGGTACCTATATTCGTACTATTGTTGATGACTTAGGAGAGTTACTTGGTTGTGGTGCTCATGTAGCTAATTTGCGTCGTAGTGCTGTTGGTGATTATCCAATTGAAAAAATGGTCACTATGGAGCAGCTCGAAGAGTTGTTAGTAGAAGCTCAAGAAAAAGAGCTAGTGCCTGCTGAGTTGCTAGATCCATTGTTACTACCAATGAATACTGCCTGTGGTGATATACCCTCAGTATTTATTGATGACATGTCAGCGAATTTTTTACGTCACGGTAACCCTGTACAAGCAGCTAATGCCCCATTAGATGGTTTGGTACAAGTGTATATTGGAAATGATAAGGTTGATGGTGAGTTTATAGGTGTTGGCATCATAGATGCAGATGGCATGCTAGCACCGAAGCGTATTGTTGTATTGCCATAGGCTAAATAGTTATAGTTTAGTCTTGCTTTACCTGTGGTTACTGCTAGAATACGCGCTCTTTTCCACTTGGCTGAATTAGTGTTTGGCTAAGAGGAGCTTTAAATATACCGTTTAGGTATTCACACTAAGGATAAATTATGTCTTTAAATGCTACAGAAAAAGCTGCAATCGTTGCAGAATACGCTCAAAAAGAAGGTGATACAGGTTCACCAGAAGTTCAAGTTGCTTTGTTAACTACACAAATCAACCACCTTCAAGGTCACTTTAAAGAGCACATCCATGATCATCATTCACGTCGTGGTTTATTACGCATGGTAAGTCAACGTCGTAAATTACTTGATTACTTAAAAGGCAAAAACGTTGAACGTTATACGTCTTTAATTGGTAAATTAGGTTTACGTCGTTAATAACGATTGTATTCAAAAAAAAGGAGCTTAATTGCTCCTTTTTTTATGTCTGCGACTAACGGTATGTTGTGGGGACATGCAAAGCTATGAACGACTATGTATTTATTTTAGATATTTATGTGAATAGAAAGTGAGAAGAAAAGTAAAACTAAGTATTTTACTTTTAACTAATCAGCAAATAGCTCAAGTGTGCTCGCTATACTCTATCTAACTCTGACTTCACGGCTTCAATAATTTTTTCAGGTTGTTCCAGATATAAATTATGATTGAGTAATATCAATTGCTCATCGTGCGCTAATAACAATGCAGGTATAGCATTAGTACCCATTATTTCTTGCATTTCATTAATATCGTGATGAACAAATTCTGCATCTTTCGTTAACATTGCTGACTTTAATGATTTGGCTGGCGGAGAAAGTTTCAACTCTTCAATTAGAGGTGTAACATCTTCGGCTGATAAAATAGGGTTAGCTTGTTCAAAATGCGCTTTTTGAATGCTTTTTAATAACGTTAACGCATCTTTTTGTGATTTGTTTTGAACCCAGGTTAATAAATTAGCAGCTAAGGTCGAGTCTCTGTATACATCAAGTGAATCGATATAGCTTTTATTAAACTTTACGGTACTTAACTCTTCGACCGTTTTGATGGTTTCTCGGCTTACTTTATTATCACCATCAAAATAGGCTGAATGCATGAGATGTAATTGCACCTGCGGTAATGCGGTAGTAATATTTTCTACAAGTTTGGTTGCCGCATAACTCCATGGGCAATGACTGTCGTAGATAAAGTATAATTCTGTAGACATAAAAAGATAAAACCTAGGGTAAATAATAAAGCAATTTTACCTTGTGTTCCCGCCCTTGTACACTCTCCCTTGTACAGAATTGTTTTTCCTTGATTTCATTTAATTGTGGATAATTGTTGTGCTTTATGGTATAAAGTGCGCCGCTAAATTTAAGTTAGAGGGGCCTATTATTGGCTTGGCTGCTTAGGTTGAACGATTAACCGTATCGATAAAAGATACACACTATAAATTCACATATACCTATAGAAGATATATCGGGGTGCTGAGCTCAATGTTTAAACATTGATGTAAAGTCGAATATATTGGGTATATGAACGCTTAACCCCAAAGGAAAATATTATGCCAAACGTATCTATGCGCGACATGCTTAAAGCCGGTGTTCACTTCGGTCACAAAACTCGTTACTGGAACCCAAAAATGAAATCATACATTTTTGGTGCTCGTGACAAAGTTCATATCATCAACTTGGAACAAACTGTTCCAATGTTCAATGACGCTTTAGCTTTCTTATCAGGTGTTTCTGCTAAAAAAGGTAAGGTATTATTTGTTGGTACTAAGCGTGCTGCTAGCGATGCAATTAAAGATGCTGCAATCAAATGTGATCAATTTTATGTTAATCACCGTTGGTTAGGTGGCATGTTGACTAACTGGAAAACAGTACGTCAATCAATCAAACGTTTAAAAGACTTAGAAGCTCAAAGCTCTGACGGTACTTTTGAAGCGCTTAGTAAAAAAGAAGCGTTAATGCGTACTCGTGAAATGGAAAAGCTTGATAAAAGTTTAGGTGGCATTAAAAACATGGGTGGCTTACCTGACGTTTTATTTATCATCGATGCTGATCATGAGCATATCTCTATCAAAGAAGCGAATAACTTAGGTATCCCAGTGATCTCTATAGTTGATACAAACTCAAACCCAGATGGTATTGATTTTATCGTTCCTGGTAACGATGATGCGATCCGTGCGATCACTTTATACACTGATTCAGCAGCTAACTCTGTTATTGCTGGCCGTGAAAAAGACATCGTTGTTCAAGCAGAAAAAGACGGTTTTGTAGAAGCTGAATAAGCACTACATTCATTTCGTTTTTTGTTGTTGGCATAATTACAAGCTGTAATTATGCCAATTTATTAATACTTATTTGAATTTTGAGGAATTAACTCATGGCAATTACTGCTGCACAAGTTAAAGAACTTCGTCAACGCACAGCTGCGGGCATGATGGATTGTAAAAAAGCGCTTCAAGAAGCTGACGGTGATATGGAACTTGCGATTGAAAATATGCGTAAGTCTGGTCAAGCTAAAGCGGCTAAAAAAGCAGGTAACATCGCTGCTGAAGGTCAAATTATCATTAAAGACGGCACATTAGTTGAAGTTAACTGTCAAACTGATTTTGTAGCAAAAGATGACAACTTCTTAGCATTTGCTAACAAAGTTGCTGATGCTGCTGCCGCTGAAAATCTTTCTATCGAAGAATTACAAGCTAAGTTTGAAGAAGAGCGTGTTGCTTTAGTGACTAAAATTGGTGAAAACATCAATGTTCGTCGTGTAGCTTATGTTGAAGGTACTACGTTAGCTTCATACAAGCATGGCGCGACTATTGGTGTTGTTGTTGCTGGTGAAGGTGATGAAGAATCACTTAAACATATCGCAATGCACGTTGCTGCGAGCAAGCCAGAATTCTTATCTCCAGAAGATGTTCCAGCTGATGTTGTTGCTAATGAAAAGCGCATCCAAATCGAAATGGCGATGAACGAAGGTAAGCCTGCAGAAATCGCTGAGAAAATGGTTACTGGTCGTATGAAGAAATTTACAGGTGAAGTTTCTTTAACTGGTCAAGCTTTCATCATGGAACCTAAGAAAACTGTTGGTGCTATTCTTAAAGAAAAAGGCATCACTATCTCTAGCTTCGTTCGTTTAGAAGTTGGTGAAGGTATCGAGAAGAAAGAAGAAGATTTTGCTGCTGAAGTTGAAGCGCAAATTGCTGCAGCTAAAGCTTAATTAGCTTTACTCGTAGTAATTCACTGACACGTGTTGTCAGTTAGTTAAAAGCTACTGGTCTTTTTTACCTAAAAACGTCTACTTTGTAGGCGTTTTTTATTATGTATGCTAATAAAAGGCAGTTTTTTCACTTTAGACTTTCGATAGAGAGCTAAACGTATTAAAATGGCCGCGGTTAATTTCGACCGCGGCTTTTTTACATCTGAAAATCACTGGATTTTTAGGTCTGATCAGGAATGTATACTTTATGAGCATCAATCCCAAACCAATATATCGTCGTATCCTTTTAAAATTAAGTGGTGAAGCCTTGATGGGGGATGAAGGTTTTGGTATTGACCCAAAAGTTCTCGACCGTATGGCACAAGAAATAAAAGAACTGATTGAAATGGGTATTCAAGTCGGTTTAGTGATTGGTGGTGGTAATTTATTTAGAGGTGCAGGCCTTGCTGAAGCCGGCATGAACCGAGTTGTCGGTGACCAAATGGGTATGTTAGCGACAGTGATGAATGGTCTAGCAATGCGTGATGCATTGCATCGTGCTTTTGTAAATGCTCGATTAATGTCCGCTATTGATTTAGCAGGTGTATGTGACCGTTATAATTGGGCCGAAGGCATCAGTTTATTAAAGTCTGGTCGTGTTGTTATTTTTAGTGCCGGTACAGGCAATCCTTTTTTTACCACTGATTCTGCCGCTTGTTTGCGTGGTATTGAAATTGAAGCGGATGTTGTTTTAAAAGCAACCAAAGTCGATGGTATTTATTCTGCCGACCCAGTAGCAAACCCAAATGCCGAGTTATTTAGTCATTTAACTTATCAAGAAGTATTAGAAAAAGAATTAAAAGTCATGGATTTGGCTGCTTTTACCTTAGCACGAGATCACAATATGCCGATCCGTGTGTTTAATATGAATAAGCCAGGTGCTTTAAAAGCCGTTATTATGGG
>MAAB01029656.1_pt1 | contig 31738 bp, 31 predicted proteins | sample 1115991 | NCBI WGS metagenome assembly MAAB01 (sample SAMN04961124, study PRJNA320927) | seawater metagenome | isolation source: sample BD02T18 sea water enriched with oil for 18 days | place: USA:Gulf of Mexico | collected 2013-07-27
CACTTGACCTTTTTTTACGCGATCACCCACTTTAACAAACATGGTTGGACGCATACCCACAAACTCTTCACCGAGTGTTGCAACGGTTTTGATGGACGGACCATCATGGATTACCTGCTGAGGAGCGCCTTTTACAGGAACATCTAAGCCTTTTTTTATTGTAATCATAAACACTTGCACTACTTTTGATGGGAGTATAAAAATTAGTTCATTAGTTTATCTAATGAATATCAAAGCATAAAAAGCCTAAATATCAATTAGATAAAAGTTAAGTCACCAATTTCAGTGTATTTCAGTAAGGAATTAACTATAGCGTTACCACTAAAGAAAAATACCCACTGGCTCTAAGTTAAAATTTTCTGGCGCGATATTACCACAAAACGACCTTTTTATTCTACGGACATTTTAAATTTTTCATTACTATTTACGTCAATAAATGTCTATTTTGCGCAGCTCTAGCTGATAATTTAATTTTGTAAATAAGACCTTGGTAGAACAAAAGACATAAATTGGCCATCACACTTTATTTATCAAAGCCTCGGTAACTATTTTTTATACCAGCTAATACTAAGTTCCTGGCGTCAAAATCATTTAATAGCCAATACCCGCACAGAGGGCTATAAAATAAAGCAATAGCAATCTACCAACTTGTAAATAAGATTTTATAAGAGAATATTCAATTCACTATAGCTAGTGATATTTTACAATTTATGAAGTATTTCACGAAATGAATTTAGGACATAAAAAAAGCAGCCGATAAATGCTGCTTTTGAATGTGTAATAATGAATGAAAATAATGACAGGTGTTTTATCTTAAGATTAATCCAATTTAGGCTTGGAAAATAGCCTCTATTGACAAGTTTTGTTGGGATAAAATGTCACGTAGACGTTTTAACGCTTCGACTTGAATTTGGCGTACACGTTCGCGTGTCAACCCTATTTCACGACCAACATTTTCTAACGTCGATGCCTCATAGCCAAGTAAACCAAAACGCCTTGCCAAGACTTCTCTTTGCTTAGTATTGAGCTCATTTAACCAATGAACAATATTATTACTCATATCTTCTGATTGCAAATCACTTTCAGGACCAGTACTTTTTTCATCTGCGATAACATCTAGCAGGGCTTTATCTGACTCGCCTGCAAAGGGGGTATCCACAGAAGCAATACGTTCATTTAACCGTAGCATCTTATTGACATCAGCTACAGGTCTATCTAAATGCAATGCAATATCTTCGGCGGTAGGTTCGTGATCGAGTTTTTGAATTAATTCACGCGAAGCACGTAAATAGATATTAAGCTCTTTAACAACATGTATGGGTAATCGAATAGTACGGGTTTGATTCATTATTGCCCGTTCTATAGTTTGGCGTATCCACCAAGTGGCATAAGTTGAAAAGCGGAAGCCTCGCTCAGGGTCAAATTTTTCTACAGCTCGAATTAAACCTAAGTTGCCTTCTTCAATTAAATCGAGTAAAGGTAAACCACGATTGTTATAGCGTCTGGCTATTTTCACCACTAAACGTAAATTACTTTCAATCATACGTTTTCTAGATGGTTCGTCCCCTTTAAGGGCTAGGCGCGAAAAGTATACTTCCTCTTCAGCAGTTAATAGCGGTGAAAAACCTATTTCACTTAAATAAATCTGTGTAGCGTCTAGGTTTGACGGTGCATCTTCCTTCGATTCAATAGTTTTTTTTTCTTCTTTTAATTTGACCATGCTATTCTCCCAAATTTGCAAAGCTTAATTTTAGTTTTAAATATTCACGACAACTCCGATTTTTAGTGTTTATCTTAAGGTTTATTATTTACAGTTTTTAAATTATAGTTTTATCTTTTCGGTAAATATTTTAAAGGGTTAACTGACTTCCCACGAAAGCGTATTTCAAAATGAAGCATTACTTTGTTGGCGTCTGTGTCCCCCATAGTGGCAATAACATCCCCGATATTTATTATCTGTTGCTCTTTAACGAGAATACGATCATTGTGGGCATAAGCACTTAAGTAATCATCATTATGCTTTATAATAATAAGTTTACCGTAGCCCCTTAGAGCATTACCTGCATATACCACCTTACCTGTCGTCGACGCTTTAATTTTTGTGCCACGTCGACCAGTAATATCAATGCCTTTATTACCTTGTGCACTATTTGAAAAATACTCTACAACTTTACCTTTAACTGGCCATTGCCATCGACTAATTTTCTGTGAAAACTTTTCTGATGCTAATGTGCTGTTTTGGTATGATTTTCGAGTGCTTACATTTTCACCATACGCCTGCTTTTTAGTAGATGCAAGTGTATTTTTTGTGCTATTTTTTTTGTTGGCTGTAGAGCTTTTAGTCGAATTTTTATGTGGTACCTTGGTTTTACTAACCTGCGCTGTTTTTTTAACCTTGGATTCAACTAGAAATAATTTTTGTCCCGGATATATTCGATACGGCGAGGAGATTTTATTTAGCCGAGCAATTTTTCTAACATCTGAATTTGCCCGCCAAGCAATTGAGTAAAGCGTTTCTCCTTTTTTAACAAGATATTGAGAAGTTTTAATGCTATCCCTATTTCGCTCCCCAAGCACGCTGCTACTATGGATACTCGATACTGGTGCAGGTGTGTTCCGACTACTACAAGAAAAAAGAGCAATCGCTAAACCAAGGTACAGCATTATATGCTTAGCTAGACGAAAAAAGCTCATAAGAAATCCACTACAGTATTTCTCACTGCAGATCCCAGACAACCCTTCTCAATACTTATGCATATGAACCGAATATCAATTCACCTTAACGTAAAGCGAAATAGCCAACAACGAGTGCACCTACAATTCCCCAACCCAAAACATCAACCCATTGCTTTATTTTTTGTTCCATAGCACTCCCTCCCCACTTGATCAGTCCTGCCACAAGGAAAAAACGCAAACCTCTGCCTATTGCTGAAGCAATAAAAAACGGCAGAAAAGCCATATGCAAAAAGCCTGCACTCACGGTAAATAATTTATAAGGTATTGGTGAAAAACCAGCAATAAACACCACCCAAACACCCCATTCATTAAACCAACTAATAGCCGTATCAAAACGCGCTTGATAACCGAAATTAGAAATGAGTGGCTGAATCCATGGTTCAAACATTAAATAGCCAAGCCAATATCCAACTGCTCCGCCTAAAATTGAAGCTAAGGTAGTAATTCCAGCAAAATACCATGCCTTTTGAGGCTTAGCTAATACCATAGGTGCAAGTAAAACATCTGGCGGAATAGGAAAAAAAATGGACTCGGCAAAGGTAAGTGCTGCTAAGAAGCGCGGGGCAAACTGATGCTCTGCCCAACGTAAAGTCCATTGATACAGACTAGAAAAAATTTTCACTACAATAAATCTCCGGGTACTAAAGGAACAAAACGCACAGCCTCTATTTGCTGCTCGTTAAATGTATCGCCATCACGTGTAATCAGCTTTAAAATTTGAGTTTGTTCTCCAACGGGGATAATTAAACGCCCACCTTCAGCCAACTGCTCTAATAAAGCAGGTGGCACACTTGAGGGCGCCGCAGTAACAATGATAGCGTCAAACGGGCCTTTACTTCGCCAGCCCTGCCATCCATCACCATGTTTCATTGCCACATTGTGCAAATCCATCGCGCGCAGACAACGCTTTGCTTGCCATTGTAATGCCTTGATCCTTTCAACTGAAAAAACCTTATCGGTTAGTTGAGCTAAAATAGATGTTTGATAACCAGAGCCTGTGCCTATCTCTAGTATATTTTGTGGTCGACCGTCTGCTAATAATAACTCTGACATTTTAGCTACAATATAGGGCTGTGAAATAGTTTGCCCTTGTCCAATGGGTAAGGCCGTATTGTCATAGGCTTTGTGAGCCAAAATTTCGGGCACAAAAATGTGTCTAGGTGAATGAGCAATCGCTTGTAATACAGCTGTATTGCTAATACCTTCACTTTGTAATTTTTGCGCCAGTAACTCTCCACTACGCTTTGATTTTCCGCCTATGCGACTAGACATCATAAGAATACATCCGATTTAATCTGATAAGTTAAGCTCAGTAAGCCAACTTTTAATATGTTCTATACTACGATGAGCAGTCATATCAACTGTAAGTGGTGTTACAGACGCATAACCATTAGCGACTGCATGGAAGTCAGTTCCTTCTCCACCATCGAGCTCTTGTCCTAACACGCCATACCAATAAATATCGCGCTGCCATGGATCTTGCATTTTTTTCATACGCTCAGCTTGATGGCGATGGCCCAAGCGCGTTACCTTTATTCCTTTTAACTCAGCTAATGGAATGTCTGGGACATTGATATTTAAAATTTGGTCTGAAGGTAATGGATGGGTACGAAGACGTTTTATTATCTTTGAGGTAACAATTGCAGCCGTTTGATAATATTGTTCATTTTTGCCTGCCAAAGAAACAGCAATCGCAGGCATGCCCATGTGACGGCCTTCAGTTGCTGCTGCTACCGTGCCTGAATAAAGAGTATCATCGCCTAAATTAGCGCCTTTATTAATACCTGCAACGACTAAATCACAATCAGTAAAAAGCTGACTACTGCCTAAGTGAACTGAGTCTGTCGGTGTGCCGTTAACCGAAATAAAACCATTATCTAAAAACTCTGCCCGCAAGGGGTTTAGTAAAGTTAAAGAGTTGCTAGCTCCACTACAATTTCGATCAGGCGCTACAACGTGTACCGTAAAGTGCTTAACAAGTTCATCAAAAAGCACTTTAATACCTAATGCGTTCACGCCATCATCATTACTCAATAATATTTTCATTTTGCTTGTTAAACTTTGTTCATCCATAATTTATGCTGAATCCTGCTGACTTGGGTTCGTTACTAATTCTCTTTTATCAATACGGCTTGTCATATCTTGATAGTTAAGTAATTCACGTAATACCGTAGTGGCATAACACCCAGAAGGTAAAAAGAAACTAATTTTCACTGCATTGTTATCGCCTTCCGTTGACAATAATTCAATATCGCTATGACTAACCGATAGTCGAATACGTCGTCGTTCTTGCTTTAAACCAAAACGAGGTAACCCTTCACAAAACTCTTTATTTTTTGAGGCAACTTCTTGTTCTAAAACAAGCGGGTCATTACTGGTCATTAGTTTACCAGCTCCCCACATAGGTGCGGTTATATCAACATCCTTATCCATAAAGCGTTGATTAACAGAGCTATCTATTTCATCAAGGTGGAATACTGATTGTGTCCCTGCCAACATCAACACATCCCCCACAGCAACTTTATCAAAAGATTTTTGTTGAATACGTTCATTGATCACACAATTAAAAATATGCGAACGGGCTGCCGATAAATAGATACCGCGCTTTTTCTTATCTTTGACTTTCTGCCCAGAAAATAAAGATAAAGCTCTCTCTATATTACCACCGCTAATACCAAAACGTTGCTCGCCAAAATAATTTGGTACCCCTTGGTCAACAATTTTTTGCCAGCGCTCTGTAAATGCTTTGATAGCAGTCACATCACGTAAAACAAGCTCAAAACGGTTACCAGTTAACGCACCTGTGCGCAATTTTTTATTGTGTCGTTTATACGAAAGAATTTCAACGCCTTCAATTTGCAAGTCGTCTAAATTATATTCCTGTTTACCTGGAACATGAACGCCAAACCACTGCTCAGTGATTGCAAAACGATCTTTTAAACCAGCATAAGAAACAAGTTGTTCTTTTATATCAAAATACTTTGCCAACTCTCGTGCAACAAATATCGTATTAGCACCGGTTTTTCTAATATGAATAAATAAGTGTTCCCCTTCACCACAAGGTGAAAAAGGTAATTCTTCAAAGACTTTAAAGTCACTTATTTGGCTACGCAATAAACCATTAGATTCTGGCTTACCATGAAAGTAAGCTTGTTCAATTAACATGTTATCTATCTTCTTTTAATTCTATATATTTCCGCAAGAATGGTAATTAAACCAGTCAAATATTTTGTACTTCTTCAATAAGAGGCAAAGGATTTTCTATTGCAACCAATAAGACAACAGCATGTACCGAGATACCTTCTTTTCGTCCGGTATAACCTAGCTTTTCCGTCGTAGTGGCTTTGACATTAACTTGTCCAAGCGTTGCGTTTAAATCATCACTTAAGCAAGTTCGCATTGCGAGTAAATGAGGCGCCATTTTCGGCGCTTGAGCGACAATAGTAATATCTGCATTACCTAGTTGAAAGCCTTTATCTGTCATTAATGAAACAACATGGCGAAGTAAGATCCTACTGGAAATATTTTCATACTTTCCATCGGTATCAGGAAAGTGATTTCCAATATCAGCTAAACATAATGCGCCTAAGATAGCGTCACAAAGTGCATGTATGGCAACATCGCCATCTGAATGTGCAATAAAACCCTGTTCAAATGGTATTTCCACGCCCCCCAGTACTAAAGGCCCTTTGCCACCAAACTTGTGTACATCAAAACCATGACCTATACGCATCTTGTTGTCCTTTTATTTCGTAATAGCAATTAAGTTAATTCACTTAATTAAGTGAATTTTTTCAATCAGCACTCTTTATAAGTTTTATTTTTTTGCTTATTTAAATAAAATTCAGCTAGTGCTAAATCATTAGGCTGCGTTATTTTTATATTTTCACTACTGGCAGAGATTAATAAGCTAGGTAATTTAGCCTGTTCAATGGCTGAAGCCTCATCGGTAATATTGCCCCCATTTTCCAGTGCTTGCTCTATCGCCCTTGTTAGTTCACCTGTCTTATACATTTGTGGCGTCAGTGCATGCCATAACTGGTCTCGTTCAACTGTATTCAAGATAGTAATATTCTCATCCTTAGCATTATCTTTAGCTTGGACGCCACGTTTCATGGTATCTCTAACAGGTGTAGCTAAAATACCGCCGTAATCGTTAGTTAAGCATTCACTGATTAACTTATCGATATCTTGATGAGTAACACATGGACGCGCAGCATCATGTACTAATACCCAAGGATATCTATTCCTGTCGACAGCTTTTAAACCATTGAGTACTGAATCAACACGTTCAGTGCCACCCGTGACACGAATGATGTCTTTATGATGTGCTAAGGAAGACTCAGCAAAATACTGATCATTAGCTCCTACAGCAACAATGACTTGGCTAATTAAAGGATGACTTAATAACCTCAACACGGTATGTGATAAAATCGTTTCATTATTAATACAAAGATATTGTTTCGGACAATTTGCCTGCATGCGTTTCCCCACGCCTGCAGCAGGTACAATAGCAATGAACTTTAGCGCTGATCCCATTAAGAAGCTACCTTGCTTTTCATCTAATTATTTACGTTACGATTACTGTTTTCTTTTGGGATAAGTCGAAAGAATGTTTCACCCTCTTTGATCATACCTAACTCATTTCGGGCACGTTCTTCAATTGCCTCAAGCCCTAGTTTCAAATCATCAGTATCAGCAAAAAGTAACTTATTTCGTTGTTGTAATTTCTCATTAGCACTTTGTTGGTGAATAACACTTTCTTTTAGAACAAGGTAATCAGGCACACTATTTTTACCAAACCAAAGTCGGTATTGAAGTAATACTAATAATATCAGCAATATTGCTGTAAATACGCGCATGACAACCTAAATAAAGTGTATAGAAAAATACGAGATTATTACCGTTATTATACCTATCTATAGGCAGAGTTAAATAGCTAACGGTTTTTTGAAGTTTTTCCAATTAATTGAGCAAGATAGTAACAATTCTCTCAATGTTGGTATTATAGGAAGTTGTTTATTATTGCCCTGCCAGCAATGCCCGGTACAAGCTGAAGTCATTATTTTTTTATTGGGTTTTAGCAGTCGCTTATTCGCCCCTTGCTGTTGATTTACTAATTCATCTACAGCCAGCGAAAACCAACCGCTAACATTTGTTCGTATTCTCTGTTTATCCAAGTCGATACGATCAATGCAATCAATAATGATATGATCCGTTAGCAACACAGGTACTACTAATCCAACATAAATATCTTTTTGCGAGTACCAAGAAATGGTATTCGCACATTCTTGCTCCGTTTCTTGCCCTGATGAAGGCATTCGTTTGCTTTGTTTCGCTGACCAACTGGCATTTTGGGTATCTAACATCAATGGCGAATGCCCTTGGCCAATGACTTTTACCATAGCATGGGCTGTGCGAGTGATATAATAAGACAAACTTTCTAAGCGTGCTTGTATAGATTGCACATTTGCGAAATCACCTTTGGCAAGAAGGCTAATTTCACGCTGATAAAGGGCATTGCAAAGCTCTGCAAAGTCTTCCGTCTCAGTGTGTAGTTGCCAAAGGTTAGATTGCGACATACTTCCTACTTTACATAATGGCTACTTTAGACATATTCCAACAACAAACAACATGCTGAATATCCTGCACCAAAAGAACATAATACACTCTTATCTCCAGTCACTAGTTCTTGTTTATTTTTATGCAATGCAATAATACAACCTGCAGAGCTCGTGTTGGCGTATTCATCTAATATAATAGGGGCTTCAGCACTGCTGGGCTCTCTGCCAAGCACTTTTTTACCAATAAAGTTATTCATATTGATATTCGCTTGATGCAAATACAATCGCTTAATGTCAGTGGCGCCTAGCCCCATTCTTTCCATTTCACTGGTAATCAAATTAGACACCATAGGTAGTACTTCTTTAAATACTTTTCGTCCTTGCTGAATGAAGAACTTATCATCATGCTCTGAATTTTCTGGACTACATTTATTCATATAGCCAATATTACTGCGAATATTATTAGAGAAACTAGTCATAGGTTTTTCACTGATAATTTTAAAAATATGCTCCGCATTTGCAGTACTTTCATCTTCAATGATCGATGCTGTTGCTACATCACCAAAGATAAAATGACTATCTCTATCTCGGTAATTAATTTGTGGTGATAAGATTTCAGGGTTTATTACCAACACTGTTTTTGCCGTGCCGCTGCGGATGGCATTTGCCGCATTGATAATGCCAAATGTAGCGGCCGAGCAAGCCACCAACATATCAAAGCCCCAACCGTCACAACCAAGTGCATTTTGTATTTCAATCGCCATGGCAGGATATGAACGCTGAGTATAGGCACAAGCGACAATAATCAGATCAATATCATCTGCCGTTTTATTGGCAGCTAACATCGCTTCCTTAGCAGCTGCTACGCCTATTTCCGCCTGCATAGAGAGTTGGCCATTTTCTCGTTCGATATAACGTGGCGACATAATATCGACATTTAAAATACTTTCTTTCTCCATGACGTAGCGACTTTTTATACCTGATGCTTTTTCAATAAAACTGCTGTCTGAAGGAGATAATGCGTCTATTTCACCATCTTCAATCTCTTGACTATGAGTCAGATTAAATTTCTCTACGTATTGGTTAAAACAGTGTACTAATTCATCATTTGTGATGCTCTGACTTGGCGTAAACAACCCAGTTCCACTAATCACTACGGCCATAATAGGTCTCTTAAAATAAGGGGGAAATATCGTTGTACTTATGTGACAACGACGTACTTAAGACAAGTATACTGGTATGACCATGCAATTACCACAAAGTCGAATAATGCCGTAAAGCTATCAAAACCTTACTTAACTTACCTAAATATAATACTAATACTACACCACAAAACTATCGTTTCAATTTTTATTTCACAGTATGACTGACAACTTTATACATGATCCAATTGAAGATGCTTATTTCAAGATAAAATGCTAACGTTCTGTATTCCAACTAAAGAAATAAGCCCCTAAGACCAGAAAGACACTACTCATCAACAGCAATATATTAACATGAAAACTAATATCACTCAGAGTAGCTCCCTCGGTAATTACAGCTCTAGCGCCAGACACTAAATGAGTTAACGGCATAAAGTCTGCTAAGACTTTTAATGCATCAGGCGCACCTTCTAGACTAAACCACACGCCTGAAAGCATCATCATAGGCCAAGAGGTGACATTCAATAGGCCGCCAATAAGCTCTTCACTTTTACTACGGCTTGCCACGAGCAGCCCTAGGCTAATTAAACAAAAAGCCCCTAATGCACCAATGATAAATAAGTCTATATAACTTCCCAACATGAAAAAGTCGAAAAAGACATTACAGCCACTATATACGACCGTTGACATAAACATAACAATAAACAGTCGTGATAATAATTGAGCGGAAACAAATTCAAATGCAGACAAAGGTGTTGCTTTTAAACGCTTTAATACTGAGTTTTTACGATAACGAACGATGACATAACCCACACCAAATAAGCAACTGAACATCATATTCATACCCAATATTCCAGGTAGTACCCAATCAACATACCGAATATTCTTTCCACTACTTTGCAAACGAATGAACTCAAGTTGCTGTCCAAGAAATATTTTTTCAGCTAAATAACTTTTGGACGACTCTTCATTAACCCAATAACGTTTAGTATTGAAATCAACCAACAGGTCAAGGCTATGGCGACTAAGCTTTGCTTTCGCTAAGGCAAGATCGTTATAGTTAATAAAATCAATAAAGCGTAATTGTGTCAGTGCTTTTTCTGCTTTACTCTCATTTATTTGTTGAGTGTTTTCTTGCTCTACAAGCAAGCCTATCTTATAAGCAGGGCGACCATCACCTGAAAAAATAAAAGAGAAGCCTACCAACAATAGAATTGGAAATATTAGATTCCAACCGAGTGAAGACCTATCACGAAAAAATTCAATATTTCGTGCTTTAAAAACAGCAAAAAAGCGTTTGAAATTCATATTATTTCCTAAAATATAAGAGCCAGGCTTCGTTATGCTTGCAACGAATGGCCTGTAAGTTTCAAAAACAAGTCATCAAGGTTTGCTGACTTAACATGCAAGCTATCAAGGGAAATATTATTCTTCATCAATAAAGATAATGTTTGTTCAACATTTTTACTCGTGATTTCAATCCGATCAGCTAATTTATTCCAACCATGTTCAATGACCAGTTCATTGGAGACTTGTGACTGAGGCAAGTAGATAAAAACATCTTCAAAATGTTTAGCTAATAACTCATGTGGAGTTCCCGCTTCAATTATTCGCCCTAAATCCATGATGACGATATCATCACAAAGTTGCTCTGCTTCATCCATATAGTGCGTTGTCAAAACAACGGTTTTATTTTGTGCTTTAATATTTTTAATCAACTGCCAAAAATTGCGACGGGCGTGAGGATCGAGGCCTGTTGTTGGCTCATCAAGAAAAATAATTTGAGGATCATTTATCAGCGCTAAAGCGAGCAATAATCGTTGTCTTTGACCTCCAGACAATAAACGATTATCGCGATCTAAAAAATCACTTAAATCACACAATTCAATTAATTGCGCTTGCGGCAATGTGTTTTGATAAAAAGAAGCAAATAAGTTAAGGGTTTCTTTGACGGTTAGAAAGTCCTGTAAGGCAGTATGTTGAAATTGAATACCTATTTGCTGAGATATTTGACTATCAACACGCTGACCTTGATAAAGAACATGCCCAGAAGAAGCACTGATAATACCTTCCATAATTTCAATTGTTGTTGTTTTTCCTGCGCCATTAGGCCCAAGTAAACCAAAACAATGTCCTTGTTGAACGTCAAAACTCACATTATCAACTGCACAGACATCTTTATAATGCTTACAAAGTGACTGTACGCTTACTGCTGCATGCATATTTTCAATTCCTATGTCTTAATATCTAATCATAGTGTACTGGTTAATCACTCGAAGTAATACAAAATAACAATTGCCGTCTATTACTTTACCAGAAGCAACAAATGATAATAATTATCATTTGCAATACCCGTATTGTTTGTTTATGCTGAGTAAAACGAGGAGAGAAAAGATGCCGACTATTACCACTAACGATACTGACAAAGTACAAGTTGAGATTTCTAGCAACTTGCTTTCTCAATTACTTAATTCAGGTTTATTACATTGCGGTGATTGCAAATGTTTAAATGCCAATGCGAAAACAATAATTTGGCATAATTTACTTGCAAGTAGTACAAGCTGCGACACTCATGATGGAGAAGAAATATTATGTGCTTAACCGTGTCAAATGAATTTACTTATATGGAAAATTGGCTAGCTATGTTGCTCACCACCTATAATAACAACCCGAGTACTGGCTTAGCTAAAACAATTAACTTTTACCTAAATAAGATACTACATCATGATGACATTAGTTTTTGTGGCGAAAAGCAATGTGAATACCTCGCTATGAAACGATTTTGGCAATGGCATGCTAGACATAATGAAGCCGGTTAACCATGTAAAGATATTATGTTAACTAAAGCACTTTAGTCTATTTACTCATGGCCAAGTGTGGTAGTAAGCCTAGAGTAAACATAGTCTTTTATATGCTTACTCAACATTTTTTTTCCTGTTAAACCAAATTGCTGACAAACAGAGTCACTATCTTGTTTTTGTATTAGTCTAGCAATGAGTACTAAAGAGTGCTGCAATAGCTCTGTTGAGTGGTACTTAGCCTCGCTCAACAGCTCATGTTTAAGCCATAAATATAAACTATAACTGCAGCTGCTATATAAACGTTCACCACGCGCATATGCCCAAACATTAGCAATATCTTGGGCCGATAATGCTTTTAAATCTTTTTTAGTATTTTGTCTCAACAGCAATAAAACAAGCTCTGTGGATAACGCTTTATATTCTTCCAAAAGTAAATAATCAAAACTCTGATAAAAATTACTTTGAAAGTATTGCTGCTTATGCTCGCTTTTTACACTGAGACCTTTAATTAATAAAGCAGAATGCTCTCCGCTCGCTTTGTCTTTAGTAAAACCTATTCTTACAGGAGAAAACCCAGCATTTAGCCAAAAAGAAAGGAGTTCAGGGTTAACTCCAAAGCTAGCACCAATAAAATCGACGCCTTGTTTTACAGCTAATAATTCAATGTGACGAATAAACTTAGAGCCAAGACCCTGCTGTTGAATTTGTGGGTGAACTGCAATGCGCATAATTCGTAAATATTCAAAATCAAAGGCTTTTTCAAAACCACAGTGACTGAATAATGATTGCGGCAAAAAGTGGTTGCGTAAACGTCGCTCAGAGTTTTTTACGGCACTAATATCATCAGTAGTAATGCCATGCCCTTTCCCTTCATGCATTAATAACGCAACAGCAAGTATATCGGCATTTTTATTGTGTGAGGAAAAAAGACAAGTGACTTGCACTTGAGGGTTATCCAACAGTAACTGTAAATCACTGGGCTTAGTTTGGTAATGTGCTGTCACCAGTACAGCAAAAACGTGTTTTAGCAAAAATTCATCTGCAACTAACTCTTTAGCTGGGATAACTTTAAACACCGCTTCATCAAGTGCCTTTAAATTATCTACTTTATGAGGAGAGCTGACTTTACTATTGAAGAATGACTGCGGAACAATTGTTGTTTTTAAATCAGGTAACTCTGCATTTAATAAACAAGCATCAAAAACCAATTGCTCAAGCGGATCATTTTCTCGCCAGCGAATCGGTTGATTTAGATGCAAATTCACCCACTGTGGGCATAATCTATCAAGTGTTTTTTGAAACTTTAAAGTAAAGCCTCGCCCAGCTCCTTCATAGCCATGCACTGTACTAGAGAAAACCATACGGTGATAACTGTTAAGCAGCTGCTCAAGCAAGTAAACGGGAATAGCCGCAGCTTCATCAACTAAAACGAGATTAACGTTAACTGGCTCTTGAATTAATTGGTCAACAGCAATATACGACAGTCTGGCTTTACCAAAAGTCATCGTATTGCCGTGCTGCTCAAGACTCGTTAAGCTTTGCTTTAATTGTCGATAAAAAACTGACAAGGCTTGAATATCAGGAGCCGTAATAATAATACTAAACTTATCATGCTTATGTACTTTCATTAACTGTGCACAAGCAATAGCTAATGCTGATGACTTACCTCTACCACGATCAGCGGTTAATACTAACGGTCTCTTTCTATGGCCAGTGGCAACTTTTTCAATAGCTTTGACAGCAGTGTGCTGCTCTACGGTTATGCAATCAAGTGAATAAAGCTGCTTGTTGTCTTGTTTATTTGTATTGCTAAGGTTTACTGGTAGTTCAACCTTTGCTTGAGAAATAACAGTATGCTCAGGCATTACTTCAATTAAAGAATAAAAACGCCTTAAGAAAAGACTGCATTCGCGCTTTAACTTAATTTCAGGTGCAATTAGAAAAAAGATACCACCAGCCTTTAAAGTCCCCGATAACGCTGCAAAAGCATCGATGGTAAAGTGACTATCAGCAAAAATGATTACCTCACTTTCACTACCCAATTTATCGCGATAACGTTTTTTCTGCACATTGGCAAAAAAAACGCCACTATCACCATAAATGAGACAATGACTACTCTCTGTTGCAGGGCTAGAATTGCCCCTTAAAGTCGAAGGGAAAATATCAAGCGACTCAATTAAAGAGAATGCCCAAGAATCACTTCCTGATAGTACAACAAGCCGCCTTTCGTTTAATAAACGGGCGTTTTTTGTATATTCGTCAAACCAAGAGGTAAAAATTTGAGCTGGCATAGCTTTTTAAAAACTCCAAAAATAAATTGTAACGGGTAATAAAATTAAGTTTATCAATCATAATTAAGCAAAGAAAATTTAATTTAATCTAGCTTTTTCACGTAATTAAATCCTATACTGCATAAAACCACAAATGAACTATGGTTATCTTGTGTAACTTGATCTACATCAATAAAATAAATTAGCAAATTATTAAACTTAGCCGTAAATCTAGCTTACTTTAATCATAAACTTTCGAGAGCATTATGAATCAAGCAACATCTCCTGAACAACAAAAAAAACATGAGCGTAATACCTTCATATTTCTAGCCGTATTCCTAGCCCCCATCTTATCGGTAATCATTGTTGCCGGCTTTGGTTTTGCAGTATGGTTCAGTCAACTAGCATTCTTAGGACCACCTGGATCTTAAGCACTTGTTTACCAAGAAAAGCAACAATGTAGAAAAGCTAGCAGACCCATCTAGGCGTCGATTATTTCGCGGCCGTGTAAAAACACAACAGGTTATGCGATTACCTTGGGTAATTAATGAAGCGGTTTTTACTTCTGGTTGTACTCAATGCCAAGACTGTATACGAAGCTGTGAAAGCAACATTATTGTTAAAGATGAAGATGGCTTTCCTAAAATCGACTTTAACCAAGGTGAATGTACTTTTTGCAACAAGTGCATTGAAGTATGTGAGCAGCCATTATTTTCAGGATTCTTTCCAAAAGACATCACTGAAGGCTCTACTGAAGATAATGCTAATAAAGCTTGGCCCGTCACCTTGGAAATTAACGATAAATGTTTAGCCAAAAACAATATTTACTGCCAAAGCTGCCGTGATGAATGTGAAACAAGTGTCATTAAATTCAATTACCTTGATTCAAGTATTCCTAAACCAAGCATAAACGAAGTAGATTGTAGTCAATGCGGCGCTTGTATAAGTAGCTGTCCACAAAGCGCAATAAAATTCAACTTCAATTCGATAGCAAGTTAACCTATATCACGAGTAATTATGACACAGAGTAGAGACATTCAACCTTCAGAATACCATGTGGCGAGTTTTGTCGCTTATTGTATATCAGCCCAGGTAGATGAGGTAAAAGCAGCGATATTGAGCTATGAAGGTACTGAAATTCACGCCACCAGCGATGAAGGTAAAATAGTATTTACCATCGAGGGAGATACTCACAAAGGAATTGGTAAAAAGATGGACTTATTAGGGGTGCATACCGGCATTATCAATTTATCACCTGTCTATCACCAGTTTACGGATGAAAGCGTCAAGACTGATACTGAAGAGAATTAGAAAAAGAATAGAAAACACATAATTAGAACACATTGAAAACAAACCATTTATTTAAAATCGTAACTAAATTATCAAAAAGGAAGGTGACATTATGACAATTAATCGCCGAGAATTTATCAAAGCAAATGCCGTTGCTGCCGCTGCTGCTGTTGCCGGAGTATCTGTTCCTGCAGTTGCTTCAAATTTAATAACCAGTTCAGATATTACTAAACTTAAGTGGGATAAAGCCGCTTGTCGCTTTTGTGGTACTGGCTGTAGTGTTAATGTTGGTGTTATGGATGGCAAAGTTGTGGCTACCCATGGTGATATTAAATCGCCAGTAAATAAAGGCCTTAACTGTGTTAAAGGTTACTTTCTTTCAAAAATCATGTACGGCAAAGACAGGTTAACCACGCCTTTATTACGTATGACCAATGGTAAGTACGATAAAGAGGGTGAATTTACGCCTATTTCTTGGGATCAAGCTTTCAATGTAATGGCTGAAAAAGCTAATGATGCTCTTAAGAAAGATGGTCCTGAAGCAATTGGTATGTTCGGCTCTGGTCAATGGACAGTACAAGAAGGTTACGCTGCTTCGAAATTGATGAAAGCAGGTTTCCGTACAAATAATATCGATCCGAACGCTAGGCACTGTATGGCATCTGCTGTAGGTGGTTTTATGCGTACTTTTGGTATCGATGAGCCTATGGGTTGTTACGATGATTTAGAAGCTGCTGATGCCTTTGTATTATGGGGCTCAAACATGGCTGAAATGCATCCAATTCTTTGGACGCGTTTAACTGATCGTCGTTTAAGTGCACCTCATGTAAAAGTTGCTGTTTTATCAACCTTTGAGCATAGAAGTTTCGATTTAGCCGATAACGGTATGATCTTCACGCCGCAAACAGATTTAGCTATTTTAAACTACATTGCTAACTATATTATTCAAACAGATCGCGTAAACAAAGATTTTGTTAGCAAACATACTAATTTTAGATTAGGTGAAACCGATATAGGTTACGGCCTACGCCCAGAGCATCCATTAGAACAAAAAGCTAAAAACAACGGTAAGACTAAAGGTAGCTCTACACCAATTAACTTTGACGAATATGCAAAATTTGTAAGTACATATACTGCTGAATATACTTCAAAACTTTCTGGCGTTCCTGAGCATAAGCTTAAAGAACTGGCAGAAATGTATGCTGATCCAAAAGTGAAAGTAACTTCTTTCTGGACTATGGGCTTTAACCAACATACTCGTGGTGTTTGGGCAAACAACCTTGTTTATAACATTCACTTATTAACTGGTAAAATATCTACGCCAGGTAACAGCCCGTTCTCATTAACAGGTCAACCATCAGCATGTGGTACGGCACGTGAAGTTGGTACTTTTGCTCACCGTTTACCTGCAGATATGGTTGTTAAAAACCCTAAACATCGCGCTATTGCTGAGAAAATCTGGGATTTACCTGAAGGCACTATTCCACCAAAACCAGGCTACCATGCTGTTTTACAAAACCGTATGCTTAAAGACGGCAAGTTAAACTTCTACTGGGTGCAGTGTACTAACAATGTGCAAGCAGGTGCCAATATTAATGAAGAAATTCTGCCTGGTTATCGTAATCCAAAAAACTTTATTGTGGTATCAGATCCTTACCCTACAGTAACAGCACAAGCAGCTGATTTAATTTTACCAACAGCAATGTGGGTAGAAAAAGAGGGGGTTTATGGGAATGCTGAGCGTCGTACACAGTCTTGGTACCAAATGGTTGAAGCACCAAAAGGCGCTAAATCAGATATGTGGCAATTAGTTGAATTCTCTAAACGCTTTAAAATAGAAGATGTTTGGCCTGAAGAGTTAATTGCTAAAAAACCAGATGTGCGTGGTAAAACATTATTTGATGTACTTTATAAAGACGCAGCCGTTGGCAAATTCTCTTTAGATGAGATCCCTGAAGACCGCTTAAATGATGAATCTCGTCACTTTGGTTTCTACATCCAAAAAGGTCTCTTCGAAGAGTATGCTGCTTTTGGTCGAGGTCATGCCCATGATTTAGCACCATACGACAGATATCATCAAGAACGTGGCCTACGTTGGCCTGTAGTTGATGGTAAAGAAACAAAATGGCGCTTTAAAGAGGGCTCAGATCCTTACGTTAAACCTGGTAGTGGTTGGGACTTCTACGGTAAAAAAGATGGTCGTGCCATTATTTTTGCTCTACCTTATGAACCTGCAGCTGAATCTCCGGATGAAGAATATGACTTGTGGTTATCAACTGGTCGAGTATTAGAGCATTGGCATACAGGTTCAATGACACAACGTGTACCTGAGCTTTATAAAGCAGTACCAGATGCACTAGTTTACATGCACCCTGATGATGCCAAAAAACGTAATATGCGTCGTGGTGATTTGGTTAAATTAATTTCTCGTCGTGGTGAAGTACAAACACGTATTGAGACTAGAGGTCGCAATAAACCACCTGTAGGTTTAGTGTACATGCCATTTTTTGATGCCAGCCGTTTAGTTAACAAAGTCACTTTAGATGCCACAGATCCGTTATCAAAAGAAACAGATTATAAAAAATGTGCTATCAAAATTGTTAAAGTTTAGGAGCTTGAAATGAAAAAATTAAACCTAGCAGCCATTGCCAGTTTATTGGTCTTAACAGTATCTCCGATGCTTTACTCTTTAAATGCCAATGCAACTGACAAAGAAACGGTTAACTCTGTAGCAACACTCAGAGATAGTACCCCTATTAATGTACAGAAGGAGCCTAATAGGATCCCTAAAGTTGTTAATAAGGATATTAAACAAGGTCGCAACTACCCAATGCAGCCGCCTGTTATACCTCACACTATACGTAGCTATGAGGTAAACAAAAACAATAACAAGTGTATGTCTTGTCACTCTCGTCACCGTACAGAGAAGTCACAAGCACCTATGGTTAGTGTGACGCATTACATGGACCGCGATGGTAACTTCTTAGCAGAAATGTCACCACGTCGTTATTTTTGTAATCAATGTCATGTGACTCAGCTTGATGCTAAACCTTTAGTGGAAAATACTTTCACTGATATGCACAGCTTGATGAAAGAAAAATCAAAAGCTAATAAGCACTAGGAGTTAGTATGAAAAATTTGCTTAAAATTGGTTGGCAAACTGTTAGAAAGCCAAGTGGTTACTACAGCCTTGGTGCATTAGTTATCGGTGGCTTTATTGCCGGTATTATTTTCTGGGGTGGTTTCAACACTGCACTTGAAGTAACCAATACCGAAGCGTTTTGTATTTCATGTCATGAAATGGAAGATAATGTCTACGAAGAGATGAAAACAACCATTCACTTTTCTAACCGCTCTGGTGTGCGTGCAACATGTCCTGATTGTCATGTTCCACATGCATGGACTGATAAAATAGCGCGTAAAATGCAGGCTTCAAAAGAAGTTTGGGGCATGCTTTTTGGTACTATCGACACGCGTGAGAAGTTCTTAGCTCATCGCAGAGGTTTAGCAGAAAACGAATGGCGTAGACTTAAAGCTAATGACTCATTAGAGTGTCGTAACTGTCATAACTTCGATTACATGGACTTTACTGAGCAAAGTGAGCGTGCTTCTTATCAGCATTCAACAGCACTTGCTGATGGTGAAAAAACCTGTATCGATTGTCATAAAGGCATCGCACATCAACTGCCTAATATGAAAGGTGTTGAAGGCTGGTAATTTTCTTCAAAACACGACAACAGTCACGTTAACTAAAACCAGTGCTTGTCACTGGTTTTTTATTGCCTGCGATTAGGTATTCACTTTATATACGCACATTAAAAACACTTAATAGCACCAATAATTTATATTTTCTTACACATATTTTAGCCAGCTATAAAGGGGTAGCAAGCGATTTGTATAAGCTTTATACCAACTTAGATTAAAAAAAAACTAGTCAGTAATTATTTGCCATATTTTTGAATTTTTTTTTAAAAGAGGCATTGAAAATAGCGATTATCTTACCTATGTTAAACAATATACTTGGAATATTTTAATAATTAGTAATAAAGGTCGAGCCAATGGTAAATGATATTGACGATAACTTTCCCGACGAAACAAATGAAAACAGTTCAGATGAAGGTACTGACAACAATAGCCTAAAGGGTACTTCTTTAGCTGAAAAACAAGCTCAAGAACAAGCCCAAAAAAACCTGTTAGCGCGTAAGCGCATTGATGAATTGAGAGAGAAAAAACGCCTTAAAGACTTATTAGATGATAGTGAGGATTGGTAGGCTATAACAAATTATAATTCGTCTCGGTATTACCTTGATATAACTTTGCAATAACGTCATTTAAGCATAGAATAACTGCATATTTTTATTTCTGTTAACTTTGAATATTATGACGTTATTTGAAAAACTGCGTTGCCTATTTACCTTTGGTCAAGGCGTCGCATTACCTCTCCCAGAACTCTCTTCTAACTCAACACCCGATCAATTATTTGAACAATGGTTCGCTGATGCAAATAAATCAGGGATATTATTGCCTGAAGCAATGTCTGTAAGTAGTTGCAGTAATGACGGACAGCCTAGCTCTCGCATGGTGCTTCTCAAAGACTATGACGAAAAAGGCTTTGTATTCTTTACCAATTACGCAAGCCGTAAGAGTCATGAACTTACTGAAAACAACAAAGTAGCCTTATTATTTCATTGGAATGTTTTACAACGGCAAATACGCATTGAAGGTACTGTTGAAAAAGTATCGATACAAGAGTCTGCTGATTATTTTCATAGTCGAGACAGAGGTAGTCAAGTTGGTGCTTGGGCATCAAAACAAAGTCAAAAACTTAAGTACAATGATGAACTTAAAGACCGCATGAGTCATTTTCAAGATAAGTTTGCAGAGGGGGAAGTACCTCACCCAGACTTTTGGGGGGGATGGCGTGTAAAACCTCATGCTATTGAGTTTTGGCAAGGCCGAGCTAATCGGTTACACGATCGCCTATGTTTCGAAAAAGAAGGTGAAAGTTGGCTTAACCACAAATTAAACCCTTAGCTATAAGTGAAAAATGCTTGCTCAATAAGAGTTCTCAGCAATTAATGTACTTTAATTGCTGAGACCGCAAATGACGATTTACGCTTTAGGTGAGGGGATGACTTTAGGTTTTTGACAATTAGGTCCATTACCCGCTTTATATAAGGCCATTGAACTCGGTAAGTGGTCCGTTAGTTGATCAATACGTGTCTTATTTGATGGATGAGTCGACATGAATTCTGCTGGAGCATTCTTACTCAACTTCGCCATATTCTGCCATAACTTGATACTCGCACTCGGTTCAAAACCAGAACGTGCCATCAGATCTTGACCAACAATATCAGCCTCACTTTCATGCGCGCGACTATATGGCATAATAACGCCATATTGTAGCCCTAAGCCCAGTCCAGCCATCCATAAACCTTTATTTTCAACATCTGCCAGACCAATAGCAGCAGTTGCGGCAACCATGCCCATATTCTGTAGTTTATTGGCTGATAACCGTTCATTTGAATGATGTTCAATAACATGGCCTACCTCATGACCAATAATTGCACCTAATTGGTCTTGATTTTCAGTAACATTTAAAATACCTGTATAAACGCCAATTTTGCCACTTGGTAAAGCAAAAGCATTTACTTGCGCAGAATCAAAGACGACAACTTCCCAGTCACCTTTATGAACAGATTTAGCTACATTTTTTGTGATAGCTTGTGCAACGCACTGGACAAAATCATTGGTCGCTTTATCTGTACTTATTGGTGTTTTCTTTTTCATATCTTCAAATGAAGCAGCGCCCATTTTGTCCAATTCGGCATCTGAAAATAACATCACTTGTTTTCGACCAGTACTAGAGCTGCTACAAGCACTAAGCACTATTAACGCGGTAAGCATAATGAGAAGTAGTTTCATGGCTATCTTATATAATCCTTAAATAATAATTAATGGTATTTTATGACGATGACTACCAATATACTAGTCAGTAATTTCCTGAGTTTTATATAAAGCGTTAAGACACAATGAAATAGACATAAAAAAGCCGAGCTGAGCTCGGCTTTATAACAATACACTTTGTTAGATAAACACTAACCGCCCACTAAGGCCAGTAAAATACCTGCGGCTACGGCAGAGCCAAGTACACCAGCAACGTTAGGACCCATAGCATGCATTAATAAGAAGTTATGTGGGTTTGCTTGCAATCCAACCTTATTAGCAACACGTGCAGCCATAGGTACTGCAGAGACTCCCGCGGCACCAATTAGCGGATTAATAGGGTCTTTAGAAAACTTATTCATTGTCTTCGCCATCAGCACACCAGACGCCGTGCCTATCGAGAACGCTACTGCACCTAACGCTAAGATACCTAAAGTTTCAACATTTAAGAAAGCCTCAGCACTTAACTTTGAACCAACACCTAGACCTAAAAAGATAGTCGTAATGTTAATTAACTCATTCTGCGCAGTAGAGCTTAAACGGTCAACAACACCAGACTCTCGCATTAAGTTACCTAAACAAAACATACCGACTAACGGTGTTGCCGAAGGTAAAAAGAAAATAGTCATGGCAAGTACACCAACCGGAAAAATAATTTTCTCGATTTTAGTGACAGGTCGTAACTGTTTCATTTCAATTCTACGTTCTTCGTCAGTGGTAAATGCTTTCATAATAGGCGGTTGAATAATTGGTACTAAAGCCATGTATGAATATGCTGCAACAGCAATTGCACCAAGTAGCTCAGGTGCTAGCTTTGAAGCAAGGAAAATAGCCGTTGGACCATCAGCGCCACCAATAATAGCAATGGCAGATGCATCTTTAAGGGTAAATTCTATGCCTGGAATATAATTTAAAGCGATAGCACCAAATAAGGTAGCAAATATTCCAAATTGAGCAGCAGCACCTAACAATAGTGTTTTAGGGTTAGCAATAAGAGCACCAAAGTCTGTCATAGCTCCAACGCCCATGAAGATGATGAGCGGGAAAATCCCCGTATCAACACCAGCATAGTAGATGTAATGTAACAAACCTCCCGCTTCAGAAAAGCCAGCAACAGGGATGTTCGTTAAAATTGCACCAAAGCCCATAGGCAATAATAACAAAGGTTCAAAGTTTCGCGCGATGGCAAGATAAAGCAAGCCACAGCCTACTAGCATCATCACAACTTGGCCTAGTTCAAAGTTAGCCAAGCCTGTTGATAACCATAAAGTATTTAAAGAATCCATGTTTGGCCTCTAAGAAAAGCTAAGTAAGGCATCACCAACGGCAACAGAATCGCCTTCTCTGGTGAACAAAGATACTATTTCGCCTGTCGAAACTGCACGAATTTCGGTTTCCATTTTCATCGCTTCCATGATGATTACAACATCGCCGGCTTCGACATGGTCACCCTCATTAACTAATACTTTAAAGATGTTACCAGCTAATGGTGCGTTGAGCGTTTCTTCTGCAGTAATAGATGCAGACTGCTTCATTCCATCATCACCAGCAGGCTGTGTAATAGTTTCTATACTTCCGCCAGCAGCGACAACAACATCATAAACCTTACCATCAACACTTACAGCATAACTTTCAGGAGAACTAGCAGGTTTGGTTGCTGATTTGCTTTGTGGCTCTTGACTTGCTTTAGTTGGAATAGGCTCAAAAGCACTTGGATTATTACGATTTTCTAAAAACTTCAAACCTATCTGTGGGAATAAGGCATAAGTTAATACATCATCAATACTGTCGTCTGCTAAGTTGATATTTTTCTCTGTTGCTAACGTTTGTAACTCTGCAGAAAGTTTATCTACTTCTGGGTCTAGTAAATCAGCAGGACGACAAGTAATAACATCATCGCCATCTAAGACACGTGCTTGTAACTCTGCGTCAACGGGTGCTGCAGTAGCACCATATTCACCTTTCAATACACCCGAGGTTTCTTTAGTAATCGACTTATAACGTTCACCAGTTAATACGTTAAGTACTGCTTGTGTGCCAACAATTTGCGACGTAGGTGTTACTAGTGGGATATAACCTAAATCTTTACGAACTTTTGGTATTTCAGTTAACACTTCGTCAAACTTGTCTGCTGCACCCTGCTCTTTTAACTGGTTTTCCATATTTGTTAACATGCCACCAGGTACTTGTGCCGTCAATATACGTGCATCAATACCTTTTAAGCTGCCTTCAAAAGAAGCATACTTTTCTCTTACTTCACGGAAATAAGCCGCAACTTCAGCCATTTTTTCTACATTAAGTCCAGAATCTCGTGAGCTACCTTCTACAATAGCAGCAATTGTTTCTGTTGGTGAATGACCATAAGTCATACTCATAGAGGAAATAGAGGTATCGATAACATCAACGTCGCTATCTATAGCTTTCATTTGGGTAGCAACACTCAGACCAGTGGTCGCATGACAATGTAATGCAATAGGTAAGGCAACAGTTTCTTTAAGGCGACTAATTAACTCAGCTGCATCATAAGGCTTTAACAAGCCTGACATATCTTTGATACAAAGCGAGTGAGCCCCCATATCTTCAAGCTGTTTAGCCATAGTTAACCAGCCATCTAATGTATGCACAGGGCTTTCGGTGTAACTTAGTGTACCTTGAGCATGTGCTCCAACTTTAACCGCTGCTTTAATAGAAGTTTGTAAGTTTCTAACATCGTTCATTGCATCGAAAATTCTAAAAACATCAATACCATTGGTATGAGCACGTTCCACAAATTTCTCTACAACATCATCGGCATAATGGCGGTAACCTAGTATATTTTGACCACGAAATAGCATTTGCTGCTTAGTCTTAGGCATCGCTTTTTTAAGCGCACGGATTCTTTCCCAAGGATCTTCTCCTAGGTAACGAATACATGAATCAAACGTTGCACCACCCCAAGATTCAATTGACCAATAGCCAACTTCATCTAGTGTTGCTGCAATAGGCAGCATATCTTCTAATCGAAGCCTAGTGGCTAGAATTGATTGATGCCCGTCTCTTAAGACAACTTCGGTGATACCTAATGGCTTACTCATGTTAATGCCCTTTTATCTAATTTTTAAAATATATTGGTGAAGAAGAGTTTTAATATTGACCAAGTTTACTTGTCTTGGCCTTGTTGAGTACGATAGCGTTTGACCGCCCCACTTATTGCCGCAACAACTGCTGGTGAAATCTCACCAGCAGTTGTGCTTTTACTCTTGCTTTTTTTATTAGGTCGAGATGTTGGCACTGCAATAGCATCAGGGAACTTTACCGCTAGCTTTGCCAATACTGTATTAATAAATACGATTAATACTCCCAGAAATGCGAACACAAATACCATTCCCGTTAACATGAGTGTTCCAGCTTCTAAAAACTGCTGCTGCATATTGTCCATTTTTTACTCTCGCTCAAAAATCTTACAATTAGAATAATCACTCCAATACCTACATTGCAAACAATATTATCGTGTTTCATAAAAATAATTTACCGTCAACCCCAAAAACGATGAATATTCATCATTAGAGCAGAAATATACATACAATTTTGCATACTTTAAATATTGTATACATTATCAAAAGCATGAATATAGGCTATCAGAAATAGATAAAGGGTGATTTTATACAATATACTGCAAATAGCTCTACATTCAATATCTCTGAATATACATCCAAATATTTGGATAGTTCCTCCACAAAATGAACTAATAGTTTACTATTTATTTTAAGAATTAGAGAAACTATGCCAACAATAAATAAGAATAAGTTGAAATGAAGACCGCCGACAATTAACAACAAGATAGCGACTTCCTGCTTGTTCACTGTCATTTTAATAACAGCTAGATTAACAAAGCTATCGTGAACGGCATATACTCTCATTAACTGCTTGATATAATATTAACTAAGGCAAAATGTAGGTACATAGTTGATAGCGGCACTTAAGAGTCATATAAAGCACTGATCCTACTCATTTGATATGCATTGCAATTCAATGGGTAAGATGCGATTAGCAGCAGCTATTACATTGAGACTATCGACGTTAAAGAATAAACAACTTAGCACTTTGTAAGAAACAATATTTTCATCACTTTAGCAGTCAGTTATACGCTTTACTCTAGTAGATGTAATTAACTCTAGCCCCGCCACAAAATGACCAAACTATCGAGAAGACTAGCACTTACTTCAGGAGAGTACTGCTACCCTGAAGGGATATAGCGAGCCATTACCGAATAAAATACTACCCAGTAACGCTATAGATTACTTAACAAGGAGTTTATTTTCACGCATGATAATGACCTATACTTAACTTGCTGACTGGTCGTTTCTAATTAAAAAATGAGCTTGGATATTTATATCTACCAAGTAAAAAATTGGTAAGTGCGGCAAGAATCAAACTAGAGAGTGCAAAAGGCTCAGTCGCAATTCCCTTTTTATTCAATAAAAGCCTATCCAGCTATATTATGGCTTACTTAATGAGGAGTTTCGTTTCACGCATGAGCATGATCTGTATTTAATTTGCTGACTGGTCGTTGTTAATTAAAGAAGAAGGCTAGATATTTTAGGCATAAAAAAACCTAACAAAAGCTAGGTCATTTTATATCTACTTACAGTAGAAAAGTAGTGGGCGCAGCAGGCGTCGAACCTGCGACCGAAAAGGGATTCAAGCGTAGCCAGCTCTATACCTAATATAAAACTATCCAGCAGAATTACAGAAGAGTTACAGAAGAGTTTATTTGTTCAGCTTTAACATGAGCGGCTTTTCATTTTTGATTAGCTCTCTCAAGTTAAGAAAGAAGATGGTATATTTCAGGCATAAAAAAAACTAGCAAAAGCTAGGTCGCTTTATATCTACCAAGTAGAAAAGTGGTGGGCGCGGCAGGAGTCGGACCTGCAACCGAAAAGGGATTAAGTCGTAGCCAGCTCTTTACCTAATATAAAACTATCCAGCAGAGTTACAGAAGAGTTTATTTGTTCAGCTTTAACATGAGCGGCTTTTAATTTTTGATTAGCTCTCTCAAGTTAAGAAAGAAGATGGTATATTTCAGGCATAAAAAACCTAGCAAAAGCTAGGTCGTTTTATATCTACTTACAGTAGAAAAGTGGTTAGCTACTTGCCAATTTTACAAGGCATTTTCTGCAATAATAATATTATCAAAATATACGGTATTACCTTCAGCTAAGCTTAGCGGCATGAGTCTTAAAGAAACTCTATGACCAGCTTTAGGAGCTTTAAATTTAAGTTGGTAACTGCTCCAGCCTGATGAACTACCTACTTTTAAGGCCAAGACCTTATTTTCTGTCCAGTCAAATATTTGCACACGAAACTTAGCTCCGCTCTCAGTTTTACTTTCAAAGTATAGGGTATGCTCTACTTCTTCATTATAGCTAATATCTTGTTGTATAACTTGCCACGTAGAAGCAGACTTCATTTCTAAAACCTTTTCACTGTTTATAAAAGTATTGGCATCACTTGATTGCCACCGAGACCAATTTTCACTAAGTTTAATATTGTTAAAGTCCCCTCCCCTTACTTTATTGATAAGTTTAAATAAGTAACTTAGTTTTGCTTTTTGTAATATTTTCCAGCCTTGGCCTACCCAAACACCAGTTTCGGGATCTATTGGATTCAAAGGGTCAATACTATACACTTCTTGATTTTCCCATATTGAATTTACTATAAAGAGTAATTCTGGATCGAATAGAGCTAGATCAATCCACCACCACAAGTACTCTCCCGATATAACATCTATAGCGCCTGAAACTCTTGATGATATAAGTGGATTAATATAGTCACCATTCCACATGTTGAGTTTTAACGTATTTATTATAAATTGGATATCCTCTTTAGAGAAAGAGATTTTCGCTTCAAATGCATTCCGAATAAATTCAACATCCAAATTTGCATGTGACACGTCTTCTGTTACAAGAGGTTTATTGCAGTGAGCAGGTAAATTTTCTGGAAAAACATTTTCATAATAATTCCATTTAAAAGCATCATTGTTTGTTTTGTTTAGATATTGATGAAAAGTGCCTGCTATTTTTTGTGCTTTATCAAAATAAAATTTATCATTAGTAGATTTGTAAAGTTCTATAATTACATTGCCAGGCATTGCGATTTGATTTAAAGGTAGTGAACAACCTGAATATGCTCTCAGAGAGCCGTCAAGTTGAGATAAATAGGTACCCATAGTTTCATTTTCAATCCACAACGCCTCCCACTTTTCAACAAAAAGTTTACCTAAATCAACAAATTGTTCCGAAATATGCGAATACTTATTCTTTAATGTTGTATTTTCTCTTACTAAGTTTGCAAATAGCAAGTATTGATAAACCATCATAGCATCATCCACTTTATAATCTGAAAATTTTTGAACTGATATATCATCAAACCACACCGATTCATCTTTAATTGTCCAATCAAAATGAGTTAATTTAACTTGAATATTATGATTTCTTTCATGAGGAGTCAGGAAGTTAAATGACATTACCTGCCAGTCAATATTATCAAAGTTATATACCTTAATTATTCGTCTTTGAGTCGAATCAAAGATTTGAACTTCCCCCCCAACTTTCGAACTACTTGCTTTTGCTTTAAATTTCACTTTGTAAAGAGTATTGGGCTCATAGGAAGAACTATCTTTTGCGTATGGGTTATGTAAAGAACTCTGCAATGCTTGCCAGCCACGAGATGGGTTTGTATTTATTTTTAATTCAGCATTTTTAACACGTACAGTATTACTAGTTGATTGCCAATACTCCCAATATAACACATCGGTGTTATTTACCTTTTGTAATAAGCAGTTATCAAAGGCAATTTTACCAACAGTACTAGAGAGTTGAGATTCGAGCCTCAGCTTTATTAATTCGCCTGTGTGGCTAGGAGACCAAAAAAAAACAGAATCTTTTTGCCATTGTGACGTTTCAGAAAACTCAGGGAACATCAGCTGTTTTTTTAAACTTCCATTTGATGCCAACCTTACATTCACATTGGGTTTTGATTCTCCATTAAGTACTTTAGTTTCGCAAGAAAAGTTATATAAAGTATTTACTTCGTAGTCAGAAACACCAAGTTCTAGGGCTCTCCAATCTACACTATCAGTTTCAATAACTGAAACGAAATCTCCAGTGCTTAGATCAAATTCAAGATATGCTTGATGCTCACTTGCTTGCCATCTATGCCACTCATTTGGAACTCTTGCATCAACTCCAACAATCTCATTTTTGAATGACCATGAACTAATTAAAATGCCATCCTTAACTTCTCCAAATAGGTCAAATCCACCATTTTGCAAAAGGTTTTGTGCATACCTTGCTATTGGCCAGCCTACGTAACCATCCATGTCTAAATCTTCTAACCTGTTATTTGCAACACTGCTATGTGCTATAAATTTATCTAGCCAATAAGTATCTTCACTCACCTTGTATGCCGTTAAATAAGCATTTAGGATGTAACTTTCCCCCCAAGTAAGGAAGTCATTTCGTTGGTCATCAAAGATATGACCATTCCCATTTGAGAGTGCGGAGTCATGCTGCTCAAACCTTTCAAACCACGTTTCAGGTGCATCAGATGGAGTTACTTCAGAAGTTTGGGAAGAGCCATCACCGCATGAAGCTAATAGCTGAATAACGGTTAATATCAAAAATATCCTTTTCATAATGCTCTCTAAGGTGGAAAATTATTAGGTAACTCAAGAAAGGGCATTCTACTTTAAATATACTTTGTAATATAGAGATTTACTATGTCACCTCAAAGGTTATTTACTTTGCATGAATTGATGATGTAATAGAATTAATAGGTGGAAAAGATTGGACGAAGATATAAAACATTATACTTTTAACTGCTACTACATAGAACTACAGACCTATTTATTCAAGAGTTTTTCATTGAGCACTCTTCCACTCGTGTGAAAATAGCGGACTTATCTTCGCCTTAAAATCAGAGCCTATACTAGTGCTATTAAAAATATTCAATACAATTATAGGCAAGTGCTACTTCAACAGCATTATAATTATGCTCTTGTTCGATTACCCCTGTTAAGCTTTCATAGTAATAGCATATCTCGTATTTGATGTGAAAATGGTACTTTATTCTCCTTAACTTCTTCTCATAAGTTAAGGAGGTATAGTCCTAGGTTTTGTGTAAAATCAATTTATTGCCATTTTACTTTTACGATTTAACTGAGTTTAATTTGGTATTCAGTTGCCTTTCAAGTAAGCATCGAATTACCAACCTAATACCGGTTTTCTAATGTCAATAATTAACTAAGCCGAGCTTAACGGATCTAATGATTACAACACTAGTAACTTCACCTGTTTGAAACACACTACGAATAGGAGGCAATAGATTGGGATGTAAACCTCCGCCTTAACCTCATAATTAATCAAATGACATATTTTTTTTGCCAATGCTTTCTAGAATGTTTGTACTGTTAATGGTTTTAATTTTTCAATAACTTCAATTTATAAAGCCATATCAATAGGGTACTTGCCCAGTTTGAAAAATACATTGCTTTGAAATTTATGCCAAAATTTTTTAGCAGTATTTAGATAATGATTATTTTCTAATATCATAAAAACTTTCAACAAAAGTTTTTAATTTATTCGCGGCAAGTTACTGTTCACTGTACTTATATCCTTTATGGTCAATCTATTTTCCTAATAGGTATCAAATAGCTGTGCAATTTTTATAAATTCAGCCCTTAAATCATCAGAATAAGCACTTTAGTCTAAAGAGGTAAGCTTTTGGATGAAGGGCTTGAAGTAGTCCTGCAAACAAATATTTAGTATCTCTGAGTGTAACTCGATACTGTAAAGCATCACCATAGCTAAACTAATAATTTTTTCTTTAGTTTCTTTTACTTCTGTGCAAGTTTGCATTATAGCTCCATCACCTGAAGTAGCATCACTTTTTATTATTACCTGATCGTACAACTTAAAAGTAAGGATGTTACAGATCGACATGACAGAACATTAGACATAAAAACCGAGAAGATAATTGACAAAGGTTTTTCAGGGCTTTAGTGGGTTATTAAACCTTAACTTTGTGTCCTTTTCAGGAGTGTATTTTTCGATGACAAAGCAATTAAGTTACAATGTCCTTTTATTTAATACGGCTATCAAATTGAGTAATGTGTCTACATTATGAATATTATTTCCGTTAGCAGAAAACAAATAAAGCGAGGATTACAGTATATTTCAGGCATAAAAAAACCTAGCAAAAATCTAGGTCGTTTTATATCTACTTACAGTAGAAAAGTGGTGGGCGTGGCAGGAGTCGAACCTGCGACCGAAAAGGGATTCAATCGGAGCCAGCTCTACACCTAATATAAAACTATCCAGCAGAATTACAGAAGAGTTTATTTGTTCAGCTTTAACATGAGCGGCTTTTCATTTTTGATTAGCTCTCTCAAGTTAAGAAAGAAGATGGTATATTTCAGGCATAAAAAAACCTAGCAAAAGCTAGGTTTTTTTACATCTACTTACGTAGAAAAGTGGTGGGCGCGGCAGGAGTCGAACCTGCGACCGCCTGGTTCGTAGCCGTAGCCAGGTACTCTATCCAGCTGAGCTACGCGCCCACAATATGAAAATTATTTATCCAGCCTTTACATAAGCTGCTTTAATTTTAACACTTTTATCAATAAAGCAAAATTGTTAAAATATTCTAGCATAAAAAAACCTAGCCAAAGCTAGGTTTCTTTACATCTACTTACGTAGAAAAGTGGTGGGCGCGGCAGGAGTCGAACCTGCGACCGCCTGGTTCGTAGCCAGGTACTCTATCCAGCTGAGCTACGCGCCCACAATATGAAAATTATTTATACAACCTTTACATTAGCTGTCTTCATTATTTTGTCACTTGAAGAAAGTGGTGGGCGCGGCAGGAGTCGAACCTGCGACCGCCTGGTTCGTAGCCAGGTACTCTATCCAGCTGAGCTACGCGCCCTCATGAACTATTTTTTATATCTTAGTCTA
>MAAB01029129.1_pt1 | contig 31569 bp, 28 predicted proteins | sample 1115991 | NCBI WGS metagenome assembly MAAB01 (sample SAMN04961124, study PRJNA320927) | seawater metagenome | isolation source: sample BD02T18 sea water enriched with oil for 18 days | place: USA:Gulf of Mexico | collected 2013-07-27
AAAAGATCACTTAGTTAGTCTGATTGGTATTCGTTATATGGTGGGAAGCTGCCGCGGAAAACACCACATCAGTAGAGCTGTTTAAAGCCGTTTCAGCTGAGTCTTGAATAACACCAATAATAAAGCCAATAGCAACAACCTGCATGGCGACATCATTGTTAATGCCAAATAAACTGCAGGCTAATGGGATGAGTAATAGTGAACCACCGGCTACACCAGAAGCGCCACAAGCTGAAATAGAGGCAACCACCGATAATAAAATAGCCGTCGCAAAACTAACTTCAATATGTAGACTATAAGCAGCGGCTAAAGTTAATACAGTAATTGTAATCGCAGCGCCCGCCATATTAATGGTTGCGCCTAATGGAATCGATACTGAGTAGGTATCTTCATGTAAATCTAACTTTTTACACAAAGCCATATTAACCGGAATATTTGCGGCTGAGCTACGGGTGAAAAATGCGGTAATGCCAGACTCTCTTAGGCAAGTAAAAACTAAAGGATAAGGGTTTTTCTTAGTGATGATAAAGACAATTAAAGGATTAACTAGCAAAGCGATAATTAACATTGCACCAAGCAGTACTGCAACCAAATGACTGTATTCAGCTAAAGCCCCAAAACCAGTAGTGGCGATGGTATTGGCCACTAAACCAAAAATACCTAGTGGCGCAAAACGTATTACAATGCGCACAATACTAGAGATGGCTTCACTTAAATCATGCACCATCCTCTTGCTTGATCCACTTGCATGCTTTAATGAAAAGCCTAAACCTAATCCCCAAGCAAGCACAGCAATAAAGTTACCACTAGCAACAGCCGTCACTGGATTTTCAACAACTTTAAAGGCGAGCGTAGCCAATACTTCTGTTAATTGTTGTGGAGGATTAGCAGTGGCTCCTGCAAGGTTTAAGGTAAGTTCAGTGGGAAAAGCAAAGCTTAATAGAACAGCAACAAAAGCGGCACTTAAGGTGCCTAAAAAATATAAGCCAACAATAGGTTTTAGTTCAGCACTGCTATCAATTTTTTGGTTAGCTATTGCTGACGTAACTAATACCAAGACGAGAATAGGAGCAACAGCTTTTAAGGCGTTAACAAATAAGCTACCGAGCATGCCAAATGCTTTGGCTGATTCGGGAGATATTATTGCGAGTAAGCTAGCTAAAATAATAGCGATAATTATTTGGATAACCAAACTGGTTGATTTTATTTTGTGAATAAAAGATGTGTTATGTGTCTTTTCGCTCGTCATAGGTAAGCCTGTTATTGAAGGTTTTATTATGAGCGAGTTTTATCATTGAAGAATAGGCATTGTCTAGGGGAAATACCAAATTCATTAAGTTTCTTTCCACTCAGCGAGAATTAAAAGGCTTTTAAGCAAGGCATTGATTGCTGAGAATGGTTATTCAGGAGAATAAGCTCCTGCATTCTCTAATAAGCTGCATCCATGCATCGTCCTTGTCAAAAACAATAACGAAGCATAGAAGCCTTTTAAGTTCGCCCTTGGGAGCTTCTTTGTAAAATAATAACGGCACAAATGTGTTCGATTTAAAATAATTAGACCATCACAAATTTTATTTGTTCTTATCATACAAAGACAGCTCTGAGCGGGGAACAAAATTAGTGAAGTTGGTATTATCGTTAAACAAGGATAATTAAGCGTTAAAGCGGGTTTTTTCATAGAAATATAAGATGATGCGAGTATAATTGCGCCATTAAAACAATGATCATCTTTGGAAAAACTATGCCTACAGAACAAGCATTAAAAAAACGTAGCAATAATAGCTGTGAATTATGTACCAGTACAGAAACCTTGGTAGTTTATCCGGTACCGCCAACCAGTGATTTAAGTGCTCAGCAATCTATTTATTTATGCCCAAATTGTTTATCTCAAATAGAAGGACAAAGTGAGTTAGACCTGAATCATTGGCGCTGCTTAAATGACAGTATGTGGAATCAAGAACCAGCCGTTCAAGTTATGTCTTATCGTATGCTGCACAAGCTTTCTTCTGAGAGTTGGGCACAAGATGCTTTAGATATGATCTACTTAGAAGATGAAGTTAAAACGTGGGCAGAGCAGGGCATTGCTGCAGAGCGCAGTAATGGACCAACGCGTGATAGTAATGGTGCAGAACTACAAGATGGTGATAATGTCACCTTGATTAAAGATTTAAAAGTTAAAGGGGCAAACTTTACTGCTAAGCAAGGTACCATGGTACGAGGTATTACCTTAACTGATAATCCTGAGCATATTGAAGGCAAAGTTAATGGTACTCGTATCGTACTGGTTTCAGCTTACTTGAAAAAAGCATAGAAGCTTCTCTATTACAAAAAAACGCTATGATATTTCTATCATAGCGTTTTATTTATATATAGCTTAAAAGTGAGTTGGAAATTTCGCTTTTATTGATTTTTCTTTCTATAAGCTTCACAAGCAATTTCATCTTCACATTCACCGTAAAGGTATAAGCTATGATTAGTTAGCTTAATCTTATGTGCTACAGCAATATCACTTTGTCTTTGTTCAATGACATTATCTTCAAACTCAACAACTTTGCCACATTTTAGACAAACTAAATGGTCGTGGTGAGCCTTGTGGGCTAGTTCAAATACGGATTTACCCCCTTCAAAATGGTGACGGGTAACGATGCCAGCATCATCAAATTGGTTTAATACTCGGTATACAGTCGCTAAACCAATTTCTTCATTTTGTTCTAATAATATTTTATAAACATCTTCTGCACTGATGTGCTGATTATTTGGCTGTTGAAGAATACTGAGGATCTTTATTCTAGGCAGGGTGATTTTTAATCCAGCTCTTTTTAGTTCTTCGTTTTGTTCAGCCATATTAAGTCTCTAAAGTGATTAAGTAATTTAATATTAAAATTATAGGGGGTTATCGAGAAAGAGAAAAGCTTTAGTTTTATTCTTTGAAGAAATTGTTCGCTTTGGTCGTAAAAGCTAAAAAAAAAGCCCAATAAATGGACTTTTCTAGCAGTAACCATGTTTTAAGTAAGGTTACTAGGCGAATTCGGCTAGACACATTTCATCATTTAATTGAGTAAGCCATTTATCTACACGCGCTTCAGTTAACTCACTTTGTCTGTCTTCGTCAATGCATAAGCCAATAAAAGTATTCTCATCGACAAGAGCTTTTGACGCTTCAAACTCATAACCATCGGTTGACCAGTTACCAACAACGATGGCACCTTTACTCTCAACGATATCACGTAATGGTTCCATAGCGTCACAAAAGTATTCGGCGTAATCTTCTTGGTCGCCTAAGCCAAAGATCGCTACTAATTTATCAGTAAAATCTATTGCTTCTAAATCAGGTAAAAAGTCATCCCAATCACATTGGTTTTCGCCGTAATACCAGGTAGGGATACCTAAAATAAGTAAATCGAATTCTGCGATTTCCTCTTTAGTGCTCTTGGCGATGTCTTTGACATCAACCATTTGCTTGCCTAATTTTTTCTGGATCATTTTACCAATTGCTTCAGTGTTACCTGTATCACTGCCAAAGAATAAACCTACGATTGCCATGAAATATTACCTTATTATGCTTTCATATTACTTAATATGTGCTGCTAATGACTCTATTAGTAGCGACTCGATTAATTCGCTACGACTCACTTGTTGAGTTTCAGCTAATTGTTCTAATTGTTCGAATAAACTGTGATGGACTTTAAACTCTACTCGCTTTAAACCCTTGTTTTTATCACGTTTTACCTGATTTCGTTTGTTGATTTTTATCTGTACACTACGCGGGTTAGGGTTTGTTTTCGGACGCCCTGGACGTTTTTCATCGCTAAATAAGTCGATAGTGGTTAAGTCGGTAATTTCTTTTGCCATGAGCTAACCAACACCCTGACTTTCCCAGATAAACTGGATAATGCCTTTCGCGATAAAGCCTGCGCAGCCTAAAAATAAAACAAAATAAACGACCACTTTACCCATTTTTGGCACATCGTTTTTATTCATTACATCATAAATAGAAAGGCCAATAAAACCAAAGATAAAAAGGAAAAATAAATTAAGGCCAATTGCCTCAATAAGTTCTAAATGTTCTGCTAGCATAGTGGTTGTTTGTTTCTTATACACTAAGGCCAAAAAACATTAAGGCCAAAAAAATTGGCCGCATTATAACACACCATTTGCGCCATACCATTAGCATTTGTGGCTATTAACAAAATAATAATAGCGTTTGTTGCTGGTAAGCATTTTGATCTTTATCAATGATAGTAGAACTGATAGGTATAATTTATCTATTATAATTAATGTCCTGGCTACTCAGTCTTTATAAAATCGCTGACTATTTTATTAAAAGCAATAGTCTTTTCAGCATGAAGCCAATGTCCTGCGCCTTGAATAATTTTGGCTTTGCTATTGGGTAATAGTGCTGCGATAGCTGCTCTATGTTCAGTTTGAATATAATCAGAATCACCTCCCTTGATGAATAAGGTTGGTCCAGCATAAGCCTTTTTATTATCAGGTATTTGATTCGCTTTCATTATCTGCGGATAGCATAAACTGATATTGGCAAGGCTGCATTTAAAGGAAAATTTACCTTGTGAATTTAATGCTAAATTACGTAATAGAAATTGCCTAACTCCCATATTATCGACAAAGGGCGCTAATTGCGTATCAGCGTCCCTACGCTTCATAACTTTTGATAAATCGATAGCTTGTAAACCTGCTATTATTGTTAAATGATGTGGTGGGTAACTAACGGGGGCGATATCAGCAACCAGTAATTTTGTAATACGATCTGGTTGCTCTAGCGCGACCTGAATGGCAATTTTCCCGCCCATTGAATGCCCTAATAACAGGCAAGAATCAATATTTAAATGGTCTAATAAATTAATTATATCTTGTGCTAATTCAGTGTAGTCCATGGAACTAGCATGAAATGAATCACCATGATTCCTTACATCGACACAGGTAACACAATAGTCTAGGGCTAATGGCTTGGCCACCATATTAAGGTTTTCTAAACTACCAAATAAACCATGGATCAGTACTATATGCTTGCCAGTACCCATTTGTTTATAGTTCAGTATTGATGATTGTATTGTCATTATGTTATTCGTTTTTATCTGCCAATTATTGGGAATATTGTCATATTTTTAACTACTATTTGCAAATATCCCCGTTAAATAATAAAACCATGAATAACTATGCTTAAATTAATTATCTTGCCTAAAGTCATGTTATACCAATTATACTAATAAATTGATCAACTTAGAGTTATATTAGCGAGCTTAAAACAATCAAAATTACTTAAACATAGTCATTCTATATTTCTTTAATTTTGAGCGGTTATTAGTTTGCTAGTGAACTCCCAAAGGGCGAGTTTAAAAGGCTTACATGCCTCGTTATTGATTTTGAGAAGGGAATAACCATTCGCTTCAATCAATGCCTTGCCTCTAAGCCTTTTAATTCTCGCTAAGTGGTGAATGGTAATGGGTATAAATGAGTTCAACCGACTGCCATTTCCCTATATAATCTTTCGCGAATTATTTAAGTTAAGGGTAACAATGAAAAACATCGAAATAGATGAAGAGCTTTATCAATATATTGCCACCAATACTCAGTTTATTGGTGAGAGTGCTTCTGCCATTTTACGTCGTTTGCTAAATTTGGGTGTAGAAACCAAGCTTGAGACCGTTACCGTTAACGAACCTTCAGATGTGGTAGAAGTGAATACACTTCCTGAGCCTGAAGAGAGTGCAGCAGAAGTTGAAACTACTGAGCTTGATGAGCCAAAAAATAAAACAGCTGTTAAGGTTACCTCTGATAGTCATGAAACAGTTTTTAACTTTATTAATAAAGAAGAGTTGGCAATGCAACGTGGTGCTGTAGGGCGGTTCTTATTAATTCTTGCTGCGTTATATCGTGCTCACCCTGAACAATTTTCTGTGGTGACTGAGATAAGTGGCCGTGATCGATTATATTTTGCTAATAGTGAAAATAAATTGGCAGAAAGTGGTAGTAGTACCAAACCTCGCCAAATACCAGAAAGTCCTTTTTGGGTCATAACCAATTCTAACACTACGCGTAAAAAAATGATGTTAACTAAAGCCTCAATCTCATTGGGTTATAGTGATAGTGATGTAGAAAAAATTCGTGAGTTACTCTAGCTTTAAAATTAATGTGACTTAGATTAATACTTATACCCAAACTACCTGAAACACGCATCTTCAAGTGGCTTGGGTATATAAAAATTAGGAAGATGAAATGAGTATCCACCCTTTTGCTGGTAAACCTGCACGTCCTGAAGATAGAATTAATATTGGTCAGTTAGTTAGTGACTATTTTTTGCAAATACCTGATGTGAGCTTAGCAGCAGAGCAAGTTAGCTTTGGTACGTCAGGTCACCGAGGTTGTGCTAATAAGCGTAGCTTTAATGAACAACACATTATCGCTATTTGTCAGGCTATCGCTGAATATCGTCAGCAAAATGCTATTAGTGGACCACTTTTTTTAGGTAAAGATACCCACGCGTTATCTGAGCCGGCTTTTGCCAGTGCTATATCAGTACTCGTTGCAAATGGCATTAATGTCGTTATCCAAAATGACTCTTTATCAGGAAAGGGCTTTACGCCTACACCAGTAATATCCCGCTTAATCATTAGTCATAATAAATCAGCTTCTGAAAAAGTTGCTGATGGTATTGTTATCACGCCTTCCCATAATCCACCGAGTGATGGCGGTATTAAGTATAATCCTCCTCATGGCGGCCCTGCAGAAGGCGATATCACCAAAAAAATTGAGCAGCGCGCTAATGAAATTATTACCGCAAATTTAACAGATGTTAAACAGTTAGCTTACCAACAGGCGTTACAATCACCATTACTCACTAAAGAAAACTTTATCGACCATTATGTTGAACAGCTTAATCAAGTTATTGATATGCAGGCGATTGCTAAAGCTGGAGTAAACATTGGTGTGGACCCTCTTGGCGGGTCGGGCATTGCTTATTGGCCTGTTATCGCTGAGCACTATAAATTGAATATTACCGTTGTTAATGAAGTAGTCGATGGCAGCTTCGCTTTTATGCCATTGGATAAAGACGGTAAAATTCGCATGGATTGTTCGTCAAAATATGCCATGGCAGGATTAATTGCTATGAAAGATGACTTTGATATCAGTGTCGGTAATGACCCAGATTTTGACCGACATGGCATTGTAACGCCAAGTGGTGGTTTGATGAACCCTAATCATTACCTCGCTGTAGCCATTCATTACTTAATGACCCATAGAGATTGGCCAAAAAGCTGTAAAATTGGTAAAACGTTAGTGTCAAGCTCACTCATTGATCGCGTTGCTAAGCAGCTTTCACTGCCGTTATCAGAAGTACCTGTAGGTTTTAAATGGTTTGTTGATGGTTTAGCTGATTCAAGCTATGCCTTTGGTGGTGAAGAAAGTGCTGGTGCATCTTTTCTATCTCGTGATGGCAGTACGTGGACCACAGATAAAGATGGCTTTATATTGGCTTTATTAGCGGCTGAGATTCTTGCTGTTACCGGCAAAGACCCTTATCAATATTACCTCGAATTAACTAAAGATTTGGGTCAACCCTGTTATGGGCGAGTTGAAGCTGTTGCTTCCTTTGAGCAAAAGCGTGTGCTAACAGGGTTATCTTGTGATGACGTTAAAGCACAAAACCTTGCCGGTGATAAAATTCTCCACGTGCTTTCACATGCGCCAGGTAATAATGCCGCCATAGGTGGCATAAAAGTGGTAACAGATAACGGTTGGTTTGCTGCTCGTCCTTCTGGCACGGAAGAAATTTATAAAATCTACGCTGAAAGTTTTATTGATGATAGCCACCTCCAGAGCATTATTGGTGAAGCGCAAGCCATTGTAAGTGCTTCATTTAAAGCGGCTGGCTTGTAAGTTGCTACTATTAAAGAGTTATTACTAAACTTAGTAATAACTCTTTAGCTCGTTTAACCCCCTTCTATTTATTTATTCTAACGCCACTGTAAAGAATGTTGCTCACTTTTTGTGACTTACAAGTCAACTCATTGTCTTCGTTTATTGAATGTCAGTTAACGTAAAGGTAAGGTTGAAAATAGGTTGTCACGGCAGACCTTACCAATGTATATCCCCTTAGCATTCAAGTGCACGGTGAATTATGCATTTTGATTGGTAACGAGTATAAATTGTCTATACTAAAAAATAATAAGCCTAGCTAATACCCATTTAATTTACTAACAACTCAGAGTTACATGAGCGTACTTAAAATAAACAAAATTTGTTAAGTATAGTTTCTCTATATTTAATCAACTTTCGCAGACTTTAACCGCTAAATATTGCGCGTTAGGGAAACAGAAGAGAACATTATGAGCACAGAACTTTATAATGATGGACCCGTAGTGCATCAAGCTACTTTTATTGATGGAACCAGCGTTGAAATTCCTGAATTAAGAATTTTAGACCAAGACGGTATCACTTACCCCGGTGCTGATTTACCGGATATAGATCAAGCGTTGGCGACTAAAATTTATCATAGTCTTGCCTTTCATCGAGTATTAGATGAACGTATGGTTGCTTCACAGCGCCAAGGTCGTTTGAGTTTTTATATGACAGCATTAGGCGAAGAAGCTACTAGTGTTGGTGGTGCTGCGGGCTTAAAGCCTCAAGATATGATCATGATGCAATATCGTGAACAAGGCGCCTTAATATATCGTGGTTTTGATCTTGAAGACCTAATGAATCAGTTATTTAGTAATGCGGGTGATTTAGGTAAAGGCCGTCAAATGCCAATACATTATGGTTCTAAAGCACTGAACTGTATGACTGTTTCTTCACCGCTTGCCACACAAATTCCGCAAGCAACAGGTTATGCGTATGGGCAAAAATTGCAAGGTGCTGATGCGGTAACCATTTGTTACTTTGGTGAAGGCGCTGCATCAGAAGGTGACTTTCATGCGGGTCTCAATATGGCAGCAGTACAAGAAGCCCCGGTAATCTTTTTTTGCCGAAATAATGGTTATGCTATCTCTACGCCTTCAGATGAACAGTTTAAAGGTAACGGTATTGCTTCTCGTGGTGTTGGTTATGGTATTAAAACAATCCGTATTGATGGAAATGATATTCTTGCAGTACTTAAAGCAACACAAATTGCTCGCGCTTATGCGGTAAAAGAAAGCAAACCTGTCTTAATTGAAGCGATGTCTTATCGTCTTGGCGCACATTCTACTTCGGATGATCCATCGGGTTATCGTACCAAAGAAGAAGAGGCTAAATGGCAAAGTCATGATCCTATCTTACGGATGAAAAACTGGTTAATAAAACAAAACTGGTGGGATGAAGCACAAGAAACGACTTTATTCGAAAAGTATCGAGAAGAAGTGTTAGCGGCAGTCAAAGTAGCGGAGAAAATTGATAAACCACATATAGATACCATGATAACGGATGTTTATGATGTGCCATCAGCGCAGTTACAAGCGCAATTAGAGGAAGTCAAAGCTCACGTTAATAAATACCCAGAAGCTTACCCATTTACCGCAGGGAAATTTTAATCATGACGCAAATCCTTATTGAGCAAGTGTGTAGTATCAACACTGACTTCCATGAAGCTTACCCAACTACAGCAGCAGGGAAATTTTAATCATGACGCAAATCCTTATTGAGCAAGTGTGTAGTATCAACACTGACTTCCATGAAGCTTACCCAACTACAAGCAGGGAAATTTTAATCATGGCGCAAATAAATTTATTACAGGCTATTAATAGTGCACTTGATATTGCCATGGCTGAAAATAAAAGCACGGTATGTTTTGGTGAAGATGTAGGTCATTTTGGTGGAGTGTTTCGCGCCACAAGTGGTCTGCAAGAAAAGTATGGTAAAGCACGTTGCTTTAATACTCCATTAGTTGAGCAGGGGATTATTGGTTTTGCTAATGGCCTAGCTGCCCAAGGCAGTGTTGCTATCGCTGAAATTCAATTTGCCGATTACATTTTCCCAGCTTTTGACCAAATCGTTAATGAAGCGGCCAAATTTCGTTACCGTAGCGGTAATGAATTTAATGTTGGTAAACTTACCATTCGTAGTCCATACGGTGGCGGTATTGCGGGTGGCTTGTATCATAGTCAATCGCCTGAAGCTTACTTTGCTCATACGCCTGGTTTAAAAGTGGTTATTCCACGTAATCCATACCAAGCTAAAGGCTTATTGCTTGCTTCTATTCGTGATGATAACCCGGTGATATTTTTTGAACCAAAGCGTTTATACCGAGCATCAGTTGGCGAAGTACCAGAAGAAGATTATCAATTGCCTTTGGGTAAAGCTGAAGTGGTACAAACAGGTACTGATATCACTTTACTCGCTTGGGGTGCGCAAATGGAAATCATTGAAAAAGCAGCGCAAATGGCTAGCAATGATGGTATCTCTTGTGAAGTGGTAGATTTACGTACTATTTTACCTTGGGATATAGAAACTATTAGTAATTCTGTGATGAAAACAGGCCGTTTGCTTATTAGTCAAGAGGCACCATTAACGGCTGGATTTGCCAGTGAAATTGCCGCCACTATTCAAAGTGAATGTTTTTTACACCTAGAGTCGCCTATTGCTCGTGTATGTGGTCTTGATACACCTTATCCATTAGCGTTAGAAAAAGAGTATGTTAGCGATCACTTAAAAGTATATGAAGCAATCATAAAGAGCGTTAATTTTTAACGATAACCCTTATTAGCAGGACACAGAACATGAGTATTGATTTTATATTACCTGATATTGGTGAAGGTATCGTTGAGTGTGAGCTCGTCGAATGGTTAGTTAAAGAAGGTGAAATTATTGTTGAAGATCAGCCTATTGCTGATGTGATGACAGATAAAGCCTTAGTACAAATCCCAGCAATGCATTCAGGTGTTGTAGAAAAGCTTTATTATAAGCAAGGCGAAATTGCTAAAGTGCATTCGCCTCTTTTTGCTATGACTCCTGAAGGTGATACTGGCACTAACGATACTGTTGCCGCTGAAACTGAAGTTAAAGCACAAGTTGATACCGTAAAGACGAATTTTGTAGCAAAAGAAGTCGCAACACCATCAGCTGCTCCATCATCAGTAAAAGATGAACCTGTAAGTGGTAAAGCATTAGCAAGCCCTGCGGTTAGACGTGTAGCTCGCGAACTTGATATTAATATTCATCAAGTTGAAGGTAGTGGTAAAAAAGGGCGAGTCTATAAAGGTGATGTCGTTGCTTATAGTCAAAATGGCTCGAGTGTTGTATCCGCTGTTGTGGCAAATAGTACTGTTATTGGAGGTACGAGCGTAGAGCCTATTCGCGGTATTAAAAAGGTGATGGCAACAGCGATGCAAAACAGTGTCAGTACTATTCCTCACTTTACCTATTGTGAAGAAATCGATTTAACTGAACTTATCGCTTTACGCGGAGAATTAAAAGAAGTCTACGCTAAGCAAGATATTAAGTTAACTATGATGCCATTCTTTATGAAAGCTATGTCATTAGCGATTAAAGAGTACCCATTGGTTAATTCAAAAGTAAATGATGATTGCACTGAGCTCACTTACTTTAATGATCATAATATTGGTATGGCGGTTGATTCTAAAGTCGGTTTACTTGTACCTAATATTAAACAGGTACAAACTAAGTCAATATTAGATTTAGCTAACGACATTATGCGCTTAACAAATGATGCCCGTAGCGGACGTGTTGCCAGTGAAGATCTAAAAGGGGGCACTATTACCATTTCTAATATTGGTGCAATCGGTGGAACTGTGGCAACCCCTATCATTAATAAGCCAGAAGTTGCTATTGTTGCATTGGGCAAGTTACAAAAATTACCGCGCTTTAATGAGCAAGGCGAAGTCGAAGCACGCAGTATTATGCAAGTGAGCTGGTCTGGTGATCACCGAGTTATAGATGGCGGGACTATCGCACGCTTTTGTAACCTATGGAAATCATTCCTAGAGAAACCAAGTCATATGTTAGTTCATATGAGCTAGCGCTTTAATCATAAATAGTTAAGTTACATATTTTCTAGTTACTTATCTATAGCATTAAAAAAGCCCCGTTATCATTGGTTAATACCAGAAGGTAACGGGGCTTTTTGTTTATAGCCTGTTAATTAAAGTTAACTGGCTGGTATTAATTAATACTTGAGTATTAAAAGCCACACTGTTTACCTTGATTTTTGTTCTTAAGCCATACATGTAATGGTGCAAAGTAATCTAAAATAGCGGTAGCATCCATTTGTTCATTACCGGTAATGACTTTATAAGCTTGTTGCCATGGCTGGCTTGAACCCATTTCTAACATGGTATTAAGTGCAGTACCGGCGTCTTTTGAGTTATAGATTGAACAGCGGTGAATTGGATCAGTATTCCCTGAAATTTCACACAACGCACGATGAAATTCAAATTGCTGAATGTGTGCTAAGAAATAACGGCTATAAGGAACACCTGCGGGTACATGATACTTAGCACCAGGGTCGAATGCATTAACATCGCGGTCAATAGGCGCTGCTACACCTTGATACTTCTCACGTAATTCCCACCATGACGTGTTGTAGTTTTCAGGGGTAATCTCACCTGAGTAAACTTTCCAACGCCATTGATCAACCATCAAACCAAATGGAATGAAAGCGATTTTATCAAGAGCTTTTTTCATTAATAAGCCAATATCCTTTGACTCATCAGGAATGGTCTTAATTAGGCCTATTTCTTTTAAGTATTTCGGCGTAACTGACAATGCAATAGTATCGCCAATTGCTTCATGGAAACCGTCATTAGCACTGTTTTGGAAATATACTGGTTGGTCTTTGTAAGCACGTTGATAGAAGTTGTGCCCTAATTCATGGTGAATAACGTTAAATTCTTCACCTGTTTTTTGAATACACATCTTGATGCGAATATCATCTTTGGCATCAAGGTCCCATGCGCTGGCGTGACAAGTTACGTCTCTATCGGCAGGTTTAGTAAATAATGAACGGCTATAAAAAGTCTCTGGTAAAGCATCAAAGCCCAATGACGTGAAGAACTTCTCAGCGCCTTTAACCATTTTAATTTCATCGTAGTTATGTGCAGCTAATTGCTTCGTTACATCATAACCGGGATCGGCATCTTCTGGAGCGACTAAATCATAGATGTTACCCCAAGATTGAGCCCACATATTACCGAGTAAATGTGCAGGAATAGGTTTGTCTTGGGCTACTTTATCAGTACCGTAAGTTTCACCTAACTCACTTCTTACATAACAATGTAAGTCATCATATAACGGCTTAACTTGTCCCCATAAACGATCAAGCTCTTTAGCAAAATCATCAGCAGGCATATCATAATTTGAACGCCACATTGCACCTAAATCTTGATAACCTAGGCCTTTAGCACCTTCGTTGGCAAGCTCAGCTTGACGGGTATAAAGTGGTTTCATTTCAGGGCTAATTTCACGCCAGCCAGACCACATTTCAAGTAGCTCATCATAATCACGAGAGGTGGCCATTTTAGCTGTCATATCGCCTAAGCTAAGCTTTTCACCTGCTTTAGTGGTATAGCTACCTTTACCGTAAATGCTGCCAAGTTTAGCGCCAATAGTTGCAAGCTCAGCTGACTTATTTGAATCTTGTGGAGCGGGCATAACCAAGCTTTGTTTTAATATATTTAGCTGACGTCGCTGTATCGCATTAACGTCTACCTTATCAAAAGTCGCTGCTTGCATAGCGAATCTAACACCAGCATCGGTCGAATTCTGATCGGCTTCAGCGGCTAATGAAGCCGTATCCTCAGTTATGAAATTAGCGTAAATCCAAGCAGCACGTGAACCTTCTAAGTTTAATGTCACCATTTCTTTTGCAACATTATCCAAGAATTGTTGTGCATCTGTTGCTGTTAATGCTGCTTGTTTACTAATTTCTACCGCTTTATTTTCTGAGGCTTGTTGACTTGATTCTTGAGTACACGCAGTTAAAGAAGCGGCAATAACTAAAGCAAGACCTGTAAATTTAAATGTTTTCGTAATATGTTTCATTTTTATTATCATTATTAAAGTGCAGTTGTTAGGTGAAGCTAGTATATAAAATTGGTGGGGTGATACACAGTTTATAAGTAAAATAGTTACTTAGGATAAAAGTAGCTTGAATTTTGAACAAAAAAAAGCTCATTCAAAATGAATGAGCAAACTACAACATGAAACAGGGTTGATATATAAAACAATAATAAACAAAAACAATGATATATGGGGGAGTCAATAGAAGCAGATAGTATTTTAAATCACTGCTTGTTAGAAACTGAGTTAATAATAAATGCTCAGCCCGTATTTTACTGTATAGATAGCGTAACGATTTGTAATAGAGTTGGTATACAATACCTTTTGAATAAACTTGGTCCAACAGCCCGAATTTTGGGCAAAAAAAAGCTCATTCAAAATGAATGAGCAAACTACAACATGAAACTGGGTTGAGATATAAAAACAATAATAAACAAAAACAATGATATATAAGGGAGTTAATAAGAGCAGAGAGTTGTTAAAATCACTGCTTGCTAGAAACTGAGTTAATAATAAATGTTCAGCCTGTGTTTTACTGTATAGATAGCGTAACGATTTGTAATAGAGTTGGTGTATAATACATTTTTAAAAAATCTGGTTTAGTGATTGTTAAAAGCTTGACCTGTTTACAAAGAATACGCTATTTTAAACGGATGTTTAAAATAGTTGTTTGGTTTATATGCTAAATCGTTAAATAATTAAAACAGCAAACAGTTAGAAGTTGAAGTATGAGTACCAAAAATAAAATATTAGATGCCGCCGATGTACTTTTTGCCAATAAAGGCTTTAATGGTACTTCCTTAAGAGAAATTACTAGCCAAGCTAATGTCAACTTAGCGGCCGTAAACTATCATTTTGGCTCGAAAAAAGAGTTAATTAAAGCGGTTATGTCACGCTACATGGATGAGTTATCTCCTCGATTGGAGTCAGCGCTTTCACTCATTTGCCAAGCAGAGCTTAAACCAACCTTACATGAGGTGTTCTCTGCTTTTATAGGGCCACTTTTACACCTTAATGAGTTTAAAGAAAATGGTACCAGTACTTTTTTGCAGTTATTAGGACGTGGCTATACCGACAGCCAGGGCTTTTTACGGTGGTTTCTAACAACGCAATACCCTGATGTTTTTACTAATTTTACCAAAGCAGTTAACATAGCTTACCCAGAATTAAGCGCAGAAGAAATATTTTGGCGTTTACATTTTACGATGGGTACTATTGTTTTTACCATGTCCTCAAGTGAAGCTTTGATTGATATTGCTCAAAACGACTTTGACAATAAGCTAGATATAGCCGGCGTTATTGAGCGAGTTATTCCTTATGTTGCTGCGGGTGTTGGCGCGCCAATTACTAAAATTGAGCCATTGTCTCTAGTTTGATGCTTTTATCTTAAACATCAAAAACACTACAGTAAACTTCTCATCAATTCAGTATGAATGAAGTAATCATAAATTTTAGTTAGAGCATAACTTACCTTGTTTATTCGCACTTAGTGCGATAAGCGAGGCTAATTAATTTCACTATGATGATAACGACATTACTTTCAATGTAACTAACAATCTACTAAGTCGTTCTCGGTGTGTTTTTATGCCGATAATCCTAACTTATCCACCTGAAAATAACTCTTCTTACTAAATATGCAAACTAATTTTTCAAGACTAGTTCTGCTTTTAACGACAATTTGTATTATAATCCGCGCCAATTATGCTATTTCAGTATTTTACAAGTTTATTTAGGGTTCAGGTGACATATGAGTGTTGATGCAATTGGCTTATCAGCAGATTTATTAAAAGCAGTTAAGGCGTGTGGTTATAAGAATTTAACCCCAATTCAGCAAGAAGCAATTCCAGTTATTCGCCAAGGCGTTGACCTTTTAGCAAGCGCACAAACAGGCACAGGTAAAACAGCTGCTTTTAGCTTACCTATTTTAGATGCAATTGCCAAAGCCAATCATGCAGCCAAGAGTTCGGCTATTTCTACAGATGAAAATTCTGGCGATGAAAAAAGCGCATCAGGACAAGCAATTCGAGCGTTGATTTTGACACCTACCCGTGAACTTGCCAATCAAGTTAGCGATAACATCAAACAGTTTAGCCAATACCTACCGATAAAAAGTGGTGTGGTTTATGGTGGCGGTAAAATGGCATCACAAACAAAGATGCTAAAACAAGGTCTTGATGTATTAGTGGCGACACCAGGTCGTTTGTTAGAGCACTTAGCTCTGCACAATGTTGATTTATCACAAGTAAAATTTCTTGTGCTTGATGAAGCTGATCGCATGTTAGACATGGGCTTTTTAACCGATATTGAAAAATTATTGCTAGCTGTTAAGCATAAGCATCAAACGTTGATGTTTTCGGCAACTTTTTCAGACCGCGTAAAATCGTTAGCAAATCAGTTATTGAAATCACCAAAAACAATCAGTGTTTCTAAAGAAAATACGACTTCGGGTAAAATTAAACAAGCCGTTTATTGGGTTACCGAAGAACGTAAGCGAGAATTACTTTCAGAACTCATTGGCGTGAATAATTGGCAGCAAGTACTGGTGTTTGCTGGTACAAAAGAAAGTGCAAATACGTTAGCAAAAGAATTAAAGCTTGATGGAATCAAAGCCGCGTTATGTCATGGTGATAAAACTCAAGGCGCAAGAAATAAAGCATTAGAACAGTTTAGTGAAGGTAAAGTACGTGTATTAGTCGCTACAGATGTTGCAGCTCGAGGACTAGATATACCAGATCTTGCTTATGTTGTTAACTTTCACTTACCATTTTTACCTGAAGATTATGTCCACCGTGTTGGTCGTACGGGTAGAGCGGGTAAATCAGGTACGGCAATTTCTTTAGTAAGTCCTAAAGATGAGCGGTTCTTAGAAAATATAGAGCAATTAATTGAACGTAAATTTGAACGTATTGTAGCTCCTGGTTATGAATTTAACCGACTAGAAGCTAGTGAGTACCAAGAAGCAACGGTCAAGCGTGATAGTAAAAATAGGTATCGTGCAACCCAAGAAAAGAATCAAAATTTAGCGAAAAAAGACGTAAAAATTAAAAAACTAAGTAAAAATAAAACGGCACGAACTAACAGTAAATATAATAATAAAATTCAGAAAAAACGCTAAAGTTTGTCTGATCAACATGTTAATAGTAAGTTAGTAAAACCAGTGGCAACAGCCGTAGTGATGACAGAAACGCCTTTTGATAAAAGGCATTGTTGCTGGTTTTGTGGTGAGCCTAGCCATGTTGTTTTTATTTTTCAATCTTATAGTTCCCTTTTTCCTGATGAGAGTGATAAGTACTTGTCACTCTCAAGTTCATATCCCGCAATCTCTGTTCCTAGTTGTCGCGAATGCCAGCAACTTGCAAATAAAGCCAAAGAAAATACAATTTTAGCAGCCAAAGGTTATGTAAAGAAACAGCTATTAAAGCGCTATGCTAAAGACCTTGCTATTGGTGTTAATTGGACAGAGGAAGAGCTGGCAACCAGTGAATTTGACCAAGGGAATTTTTCTGGTTTTGCTCGAAGTGCCTGGTTTATGTATCAAGTGGCAAAGGCGAGAGTCAGCTATTTAGGTTGGCCACTGGTAGCTAATGGTATTGAACTTGAAGAGGTTGATCTCGAAGAACTAGAAGTCGAGACCTTTAACTTTGACGGTGTATTGTATCCCTCTTTATCTGATGCTATTGCCCATTATGCAAAGATATTTTTATTAGATGAACACTATGTTACCGCTGTTTTACAACACTTGGACAATGGTGGTATTGATGAGAAATCATTTGCCCAAGCGGTCCGTTTTTGTCGGTTATTGGTTAATGCCAGCCCAAACGAGCGTAAAGTGGCTTTCAAGGCGCTAATCGCTAAAGGTTAGTGATTACTTCTCGATTACTTGGTAATTGTAGAAGCTTAGACAACACTTAAGTGCGTAGATACTTTCATCTTTCTGCGGTAAAGTATTTCGTCTGCTCGCTCAAAAAAGCTTAATTCATTATCTGCTCTGTTCATAAACGTTGAGCCTATACTACAACCAAGTTGGTATTTATTTAATTGTAGATTATTAGCCAGCGACAGGTTTATTCTGTTTTCAATGATGGTTAAAGCGGAATCGTTAGCATTTTCGACAATTATTGCAAATTCATCTCCGCCAAACCTAAATAGGCTATCTGAGTCTCGGGTACATAGACGTAAAACATTAGCAAACTCTTGTAATACATTATCTCCAGCAATGTGACCATAAGTATCGTTAATCGCTTTGAATTTATTTAAATCACCTAAAACTAAGCCAACCAAACTATGATGTCGGTTAGCGTTATGCATTGATCGTTTTAATTGCTCGTCAAAATATCGACGATTACCTAGGCCCGTTAAACCGTCTTGCATAGCAAGTTGCATCGCTGCATGATAAGCAATGGCATTTTTAATCGGGTGTAATAGGCATTGGTGAAGTTGTTCTAAAACTTTAAAGTTAGTTAAGCTGATAGGGCTATTAATACCATAGGTGAGTGTACCTATAAAATTATCATCAACTTTTAACTCGAAACGCTGCTCTTTCTTAGCCTTTCTGCTGCCGGGAAGCACAGTATTCAAATTCAGGCTTTTAAAGTAGAGGCCCGAAAAATCAATATACCGTGTAACTTCTATTGCAAAAATATTTAATAGTTCATCAATATCAAGTGTAGTTTGTAACTGCGTCATCAGTGCTAACATTTGACGTTTATCAAAAACAGTATCCGTAAAAGTTTCAGCAACAAGTGCATCTGTGCTTAATGTGCTATAGGTATTGAATGGTGAAAACCTATTATCAAGTACGTTCAGTGTTTGCATACGACAACCTCATTAACTTTATCTTATAGCGTCAATTGACAAAAAATGGTTGCTCTAAGAGCATATTTTGACGGTATTTTTTAGCTATTATGATAAAAGCAATAAACGTACCACTTAATAAAAGTTCGTTTTTTTTCAGGTTAATGCTACTAATTTTCGATGAAATATATTTACTGATTGAAATGTGAATTATTTTTGTTGTTAATATACTTTAAGGCTAGGTAAACTATGAATAGATTATCAGTTTTTCACTTGAGTCATAATGTGGGCGGCAATATTTTGCCGCTTGGCAAATGAGGCTAAATCTTAGCGATGTTATTGACCACATCTAAAATTATCAAAGCAAACGAAAGGAAGTTGTGTGAGCGGTTATTTTGAAATACTTGCGATATTAACCTGTGCTGTATTTGTGGTATGGCTTTTTCGTCGGCTAAATTTACCAGCGATTTTAGCTTACTTAGTCGCAGGCATGGTTGTTGGTCAACATGGTTTAAATATAGTTCATGACCAAGTCGATTATGATCACTTTGCCGAACTGGGTATTGTATTTTTACTCTTTACTTTAGGGCTTGAATTCTCATTACCACGATTAATGGCTATGCGCCATTTGGTGGTCTCTGTAGGTAGCTTGCAAGTAGGGATTTCACTGCTTGTCTTTAATATTGCAGGGCTGTTTTTTGGCTTAAGTTTTTCTGAAGCTTTTGTTGTTGGCAGTATACTCGCACTCTCTTCAACCGCTATTGTTATCAGGCAGCTAAGTGAAACTGGTGCCATGAAACGAAAATCGGGCCAGCTATCGGTCGCCATTTTACTGTTTCAAGATGTTGCTGTTGTACCGTTATTAATCATTATTCCTATGTTGGCTATGGATAGTCAAAGCTCTATGGTCTGGGCGTTAATGCTAGCCATGGTGAAAGGTGTCGTGGTTGTCGCATTATTATTATTAATTGGTAAGTGGTTACTACCAAAAGTATTTAACATTATTGCGCAAGTGCGTACTGATGAACTCTTTGTGTTAACCACTTTATTAGTGACTTTATTAGCCTCAGCTTTCACCCAATGGTTTGGTTTATCAATGGCGTTAGGTGCTTTTCTTGCTGGTATGATGTTAAGTGAGAGTGAGTATAAACATCAACTTGAAGCTGATATCAGGCCTTATCGAGATATATTACTCGGCTTATTTTTCATCACTGTCGGTATGAAACTTGACGTGAATTTATTAATCTCATCACCATTTAGCTTATTAGGGCTGATGCTCTGCTTTATGCTAGTCAAAATTATGGTTATTAAAATCCTTGCGGTTAAGGCTGGCGAATCGAGTAAAGATGCTTGGGCATCGGGCTTAATGCTGGCGCAAATGGGGGAGTTTGGTTTTGTGTTAATAGCGTTAGCAAATCAAAGTCAAATCTTGCCGCTAGATGTTGCTTCAATGTTACTTGGCGCAGGTGTTATCAGTATGGCGATTACTCCTTTTATGATCAACAACGCCAGATCTTGGGCACTATTTTTGAGTCAAGAAAAATCACCGGAATCGCTCGATTTATCGCAATTACCTGAAAATAAAGTATTAGAAAATCATGTTGTTATCTGTGGTTTTGGCCGAGTAGGACAAACAGTCAGTCGATTTTTAAAACAAGACGAAATAGATTTCGTTGCCATCGATGTTGATCCACTTCGTACTCAAAAAGCGAGAGAAGCAGGAGAGAAAGTACTCTTTGGTTCATCTAGACAAACTGAAGTCCTTAATGCGGCTCATTTATCTGAAGCTAAGTTAGTAGTCATTGCTTTTGGTGATGATAAGCAATCACTAGAGGTGATTCAAAAAATTAGAAGCATGAATGAAGATGTCCCTATTTTGGTAAGAACTCGTAATGATGACCAGCTTGATGCGCTACAGGCGGCGGGCGCTAATGAGGTTGTGCCGGAAAGCTTAGAAGGTAGTTTGATGTTAGTTTCACAAGTGCTATCGCTTACAGGTGTGCCATTTTCTCGCATTATGCGTCGTGTACAAAAAGAACGTAAAAACCATTATAATCACTTGCATGGTTTCTTTCAGGGAGAGCACACTGATATGAGCCCACAAGCGATAGATAGAATTGAATTTGCTCACGCGATTTTAATTAATGATGATTCTTTTGGTTGTGGTAAAAGCATTGAGTCATTAAATCTTGGGAAAATGAAGGTGAATGTTGTTGCTTTACGCCGTGGTGAGATTGAATGTGAATCACCAGAGGAAAATACTATTTTACAATCTCAAGATACCCTGATTATCCGCGGTAAGCCTAGAGGAGTAGAAAAGGCAGATCATTATGCACAAGAGGGTAAGTAATTTTTTAATAGAACAACTATTATCTTCTTTAGGAAAAGAACAGTATTTTTAATAAGAGCAATATCCTTTAATAAGTGAGAACTGCTCTTAAAATAATTAGCTCTAAATAGATTTCTCTAAGAAGATAGATCCTAAGATGGTGCCTTTAGGGGAATAGCTAAACTTTCACTCTAAAGCCTACCTTAGCATGATCATATATCAAGAAAGCTTCTAATGGTCTGTTCTTGCTCCATTGCATCAGCAAACCCTAATCTTATTAATTCTCCACAAAAATTCTTTTCAAATAATAAATAGCTGACAAGACTTGACTCAGAATCGTTTCCTATGCCTGCGCAACGTAATAGCAAGCGAATAGATAAGGGCAAGTCATAATAATACTGCGCCGCAATCTCATTAAAATCATGGCTAGGATTAATAACGAAACTATCTATATGCTGTAATCCCTCGTTTTCCTTTCTATTTTGAGCTGATATCAACTTAAGTGTTTCGTTTATACGTGCCATACGTTCAAGATCGCTATGCATGGTATCTGAAAAAATGGAATCGAGTAGATGACCCGCGATAGTTGCTGAGCTTGGAGGATGAGGTGTGTTTTCTCTTGCATGTAGAGGCTCCTTTGGTTGATCTACACCAATCACAAAGATTTTTTTTGCGCCTAAATGTATCGCTGGACTCAATGGGGAAAGTTGATGCACTGAACCATCACCAAAGTGTTGGTTCTTAATTTTAACCGAAGGAAAAACCATGGGAATTGCAGCTGAAGCCATTAAGTGCTCTGTGTTTAACTGGCATAATTCACCACGTCTTTTAACGCGGGACCAAGGTAGTGCTAAACCATCTGATTGATAAAAGCTAATCGAATCACCATTGCTATAACTTGATGCCGTAATTGATACAGCTGATAAGTAGCCGCGCGCTATATTATTATCAATGCGATTAAAGTCGAGGATTTGGTTAAGTAATGCTCTAAGAGGGGCGTTATTAAGTAAACTCTGAGGGTTTTTATTCGCATAATCAGCTTGGAAACTAGCTAACATCCCTTGAGTTATATGACTAAATACATTGAGCGGATCACTATGGTAGATACTTGATATATTGAAATTCTTCCAGGCCCATTCCAGCTTTTTAACCCCTAATTGAAAGCATGATGCATAACAAGCTAATGAGGTGGTATTAATCGCTCCAGCGGAAGTGCCTGAAAGGATAGAAAAGGGAATACCATGATTTCTAGGGATAAATTTTGAAATAGCTGATAAAACACCAACTTGATAGGCTGCACGGGCACCACCTCCCGTTAACACCAAGGCGTTTTTATTATTAAGATAGTTTCTTTTTAGTGTCATAGATAATGATTTTTTTATTTTTAAACAGTAATTTATTAATCGGCTTCAATGACTTAAGTGTAAGTGCTTTTGATTTACTTCGCTAGGCATTGATAGGATTATTATTAGGGATGAGTAGAGCTTTAGACAAAAAAAAGCCAGCAAAGCTGGCTTTTTATCAAATGACATAGAATTATTAAATAGTATAGCTTTTACTCATCCATTTTCATTGCTAAAAGGTATTAAGGTCTACTTTAAAATAATTTTAACTGCTAACGCGAGCGTTGGCAGCGTCTATCAATGGTTGCGATCCAGTTTGAAGAAACGCTAGGTTCGCAGAAACTACTTTCTTTGGTAATTTTGAAATCATCAAAGAGCCAGTTTTTACGGAGCCAGAGGTTGATGCAAACTCTAATAAGTTCTTACCATTACACTGAATACCGTCGAAAATACGACGAATTTTAAGTTTATTAGTCTTTAAAAATGAACGCATGCGTTTCTTGTCATCGGCTGCCACGTACTCACATATACTTGTTGCAATGTCAGCAGCTTGTGCCTTTGGTGTCGTTAGTGCAGAGGTTAATGTTAAAGCTGTGATGGTTGAAGCTATTAATAATTTTTTCATTTTATAAACCTTAATAATGGAGTTAATAAAAGAAAAAACCACGGGATGTACCTATTAACGAGGTGACTCCGCTGTCATAGCCCTTAGACCGGTGGTTTTGCGTGACACGTTTTCGCGTGCTTTGCCTTTTCTTTGTCAAAATTAGTATCACGTAATTGTTACCAAAGTGCAAGTGAAATGGGCTAGAGGGCAACATAAAATGGGAGAGGAAATGGAAATAATACTAGACTAAACGTGTAAATAAAAAAGGTAATGGTTTGATTCCTATTACCTTTTTGTTGATTTTTCAGAACAATGCATCTCTTTGCTTTCGCTCAGAAATAAGGTGTTACTTAGTTACAAAGTACTATAGAATTAAAACTTCATCTCTGGTATATCACCAGTCACAACAAGTTCGCCTTCAGTTAACTTAATTATTTCTTCAACTGAAACACCAGGGGCACGTTCAAGTAAATGAAACTTACCTTCTTTAATTTCAATAAAAGCTAAATCAGTTAATACTTTCTTAATGCAACCTTTACCAGTTAACGGCAAAGAACAGCTATTAAGTAGCTTTGATACGCCATGCTTAGAAGCATGTGTCATGGTGACAATAATATTATCTGCACCAGCCACTAAATCCATAGCGCCGCCCATGCCTTTGATCAATTTACCTGGGATCATATACGAAGCAATATTACCGTTAACATCGACTTCAAATGCGCCCAGAACAGTTAAATCTACATGGCCGCCTCGTATCATGGCAAAAGACTCTGCAGAGTCAAAGACAGACGCACCAGTTGCCATAGTGACTGTTTGTTTGCCGGCATTAATCAGATCAGCGTCAATTTCTTCTTCAGTTGGAAATTGTCCCATACCAAGTAAACCATTTTCTGATTGCAACATCACTTCAATATCTTGCGGAACATAGTTTGCAACAAGGGTAGGGATACCTATGCCTAAATTAACGTAATAACCATCCTTTAGTTCTTGGGCGACACGCTGGGCTATTTGTTCTCTTGTTAAAGCCATGATTATTCTCCCTTTGCTTCGTGCTTGTCTGATGGACGCGTAGTGCGTTGTTCGATGCGTTTTTCGAAAGTGCCTAGAATTAGGCGATCAACATAAATACCAGGTGTATGAATTTGGTCTGGATCTAACTCACCCACTTCAACTATTTCTTCTACCTCAACCACCGTAATTTTACCTGCGGTTGCCGCCATAGGATTAAAGTTTCGCGCCGTTTTTCTAAAAACTAAATTACCGTATCTATCAGCTTTCCATGCTTTGACAATGGCAAAGTCACCAGTAATGGCTTCTTCTAAAATATACTGACGGTCATTAAATGTTCGTTCATCTTTGCCTTCAGCTACTGGCGTACCAACACCAGTTGCAGTGTAAAAAGCTGGAATACCGGCACCACCAGCGCGCATCTTTTCTGCAAGCGTACCTTGTGGTGTTAATTCTACTTCTAGTTCTCCTGCCATCATTTGACGTTCAAATTCAGCATTCTCACCAACATAAGAGGCAACAATTTTTTTTATTTGTCGATCAGATAATAAAACACCTAAACCAAAATCATCAACACCACAATTATTAGAAACTAAGGTCAAACCTTTAGTGCCTTTGCGTTTGATTTCACTGATCAAGTTTTCAGGGATACCACATAAACCAAAACCACCTGCAATAACGGTCATGTTATCTGTTAGTCCAGCCATGGCTTCCTCATAGCTTGATACTACTTTGTCGAATCCTGCCATTTTATTCTCCTCATTCGGTTTGATATTTTATAAAAATTTAACAGAGAGTAAGAATAAACAAAAGAATTAATCAGTCTATTTGTTGCTTTTATCTCTGTGCGAAGAAACTGCTATTCTTCTGAAACTTTTTCTTGTGCTAAATAAGCATTTGATACTTTAGATATAGGTGTTTTACCTAACTTATCGCTAATAAACCAACCTGCCTGTAATAACTTCTTGAAATTGATGCCTGTCGTTATACCTAAACCATTAAGCATATAAACAACATCTTCAGTAGCTACATTACCTGAAGCTCCTTTAGCATAAGGACAACCGCCTAAACCAGCAATAGCACTATCGACTACCTTGACACCCAGTTGTAATGCAGCGTAAATATTGGTTAACGCTTGCCCATAGGTATCATGAAAGTGAACCGCTAGTTTATCTGTTGGTACACGGGCACTAACGGCTTGTATCATTTTTGTTACGCTGTCTGGGTTACCAACACCTACGGTGTCACCTAATGAAATTTCGTAACAGCCCATGGCAAAGAGTTTTTCCGCGACTAAAGCAACTTGCTCAGGAGCTACATCACCTTCATAGGGACAACCTAATACACAAGAAACATAACCACGTACTTTGATATTAGCTTTTTTAGCCGCTTCCATAATAGGCGCAAAGCGCTCAAGGCTCTCTTCAATAGAGCAGTTTATGTTTTTTTGGCTAAAGCTTTCAGAGGCAGCGCCAAAAATAGCGACCTCATCGGCGTTGACTGCCATTGCAGCTTCAAAACCACGCATATTAGGCGTTAATGCGGCATAGGTTACCTTCTGATTGCGATTGAGTTTTTCAAATACTTCAGTAGAGGTTGCCATTTGTGGCACCCATTTAGGTGAAACAAAACTGCCACTTTCAATATAACTAACACCAGCAGCGCTGAGTTTTTCTATCAGCTGAATTTTATCGTTAGCACTAATGGGAGTCGCTTCATTTTGCAGACCATCTCTAGGACCAACTTCAACAACTTTAACCTGTTGTGGTAATTTGTTTGATAACATCATTGCTCCTAATCTTCACTGCTATTTTCTTGTTCAGTGAACGCTAATAACTCAGCACCACCATCTACCATGTCACCTACTTGGAAAAATATCTCATCAATAGTACCGTCGCTTGGCGCTTTGATAGTATGTTCCATTTTCATCGCTTCCATGATCAATAATGGTTGGTCTTTACTCACCTGTTCGCCAGATTTAACCAAAACACTCACCATGGTGCCATTCATTGGTGCTGCTAAACCACCATGATTATCATCTTCGTTATGCTGACCACAGTCTGGCAGAATATGAGTAAAGTTAAATACGCCATTAGTCCTATATAGATTTATGTTATTTTCAAAGTGATTAAAGGTAGTTTGGCTACGATGTCCGTTAATAGTCGCTATGATAGTGTCATTATTATGGGGCGTAGTTAATATTTCGCCTTGGCAATCAAACTTTTCACCATTTACATTAATGGAATAATAGGCATCATTACCCTGACGTTTTTGTTCAACTGTTACCGTGTGCTCGGTATCATTGTGCGCGAGTATTAGCGTATGTAAATTAGCTTCATTTAGGCGCCATGCATTCGCGTTATACCAAGGCGAATGTGGGTCATTACTTTGTTGCGCTTGCTGTTTTGCCTTGCTTTCTTTAGATAGAACAAGGAATAACGCTGCAATAGGTAACTCATTAACTAGTGGTTTTTCATCGTTATGAAAAATCAGGTCATGATTTTTTTCAATAAAACCAGTATCAATATCAGCGGCTTTAAAAGGAGCTGATGTGGCTAAATTATAAAGAAAATCAATATTAGTCGTTACACCATTAATACGGTATTCACTCAATGCTTTTGCTAAGCGCTGCAGTGCCTTTTCACGATTTTCATCCCAGACAATCAATTTAGCAATCATGGGATCATAATACACACTAACGTCATCGCCTTGACGAACACCGGTATCTATACGAACATGTTCGCTCTCAATAGGTGTTTTTAATAGAGTCAACTTTCCTGTTGCGGGTAAAAAGTCGTTATTAGCATCTTCTGCATAAATACGCGCTTCAAAAGCATGACCGTTAAGTACAAGTTGTTGTTGTGTTTTAGGCAGTAATTCACCAGCGGCTACGCGTAACTGCCATTCTACTAAATCTTGTCCACTGATCATTTCAGTAACAGGGTGTTCAACTTGTAAGCGGGTGTTCATTTCCATAAAATAGAAAGAGCCGTCGATATCAAGTAAAAACTCAACAGTACCAGCACCTTGGTAGCCTATCGCCTGGGCAGATTTTATTGCAGATTCGCCCATTTGAGCGCGTAATTCTTCGCTCATGCTAAAAGCAGGGGCTTCTTCAATTACTTTTTGATGGCGACGCTGTACTGAGCAATCACGTTCAAATAAATAAACAGCATTTTTGTGATTATCACAAAACACTTGGATCTCAACATGGCGAGGCTGCGTTAGATATTTTTCAACTAACATAGTGTCATCACCAAATGATGACATCGCTTCACGTTTTGCAGCGGCTAAACCTTCATCGAATTCTGCTTCGCTCCAAACTTGGCGCATGCCTTTACCACCACCACCTGCTGTGGCTTTTAATAGCACTGGATAGCCCATGTCGTCAGCCGCTTTTTTGATGATATCACGTGACTGATCATCACCATGATAACCAGGCACTAATGGCACGTCGGCTTTTTCCATAATGTTTTTAGCGGCAGATTTTGAACCCATCGCTTCAATGGCGCCAACAGGAGGGCCGATAAAGGTGATGTTCTCAGCTGCACAGTTACGACAAAAACCAGCATTTTCAGATAAAAAGCCATAACCAGGATGAATCGCTTGTGCTCCTGTCAGCTTGGCGGCAGCGATGACTTTATCACCTAACAAATAGCTTTCGCGTGATGGCGAAGGGCCAATGTAAACGGCTTCATCGGCCATATGAACATGCAAAGCATCTTTATCGGCATCTGAATAAACGGCAACGGTTAATACACCCATTTTCTTGGCTGTTTTAATAATGCGGCAGGCAATTTCACCACGGTTGGCAATTAAAATTTTACTGAACATTTATCTATCCTTTTATTCTTTTAGTATCACTTAATATCACTTAACAACGGATAACTAGACGCTAACTTTTACCAATTAGGCGCTCGTTTTTCAAAAAAAGCGGTTAAACCTTCTTGTCCTTCAGTTGATACGCGAATAGCTGCTATACGCTCACTGGTGTCTTTGAGTAAGTTTTCATTAATTGTTTGAAAGGCGACATCTTGACTAAGTTTTTTTGCCTGTCGTCTAGCTTGACTACCATTAACTAATAACTTGGCTACCATCGAATTGACTTCATCAGTTAACGCATCAGGCGCTACCACTTCATCCACTAAACCAAGTTGTTGCGCTTTATCGCTAAAGAAACGTTCGGCAGTTTGAAAGTAACGGCGACTAGCCTTTAAACCAATAGCATCTACTACATAAGGGCTGATAGTTGCGGGTATTAAACCCAATTTGACTTCACTTAAACAAAAGCTTGCTTTAGTGCTCGCGATAACAATGTCACAACAGCTAGCTAAACCGACAGCACCACCAAAAGCGGCACCTTGAATTTTGGCAATAGTCGTTTGTGGCAAAAAATTTAATGCCTTTAACATTTGCGCTAACGCGTTGGCATCTTTCAAGTTATCTTCATACGAGTAACCAGCCATACGCTTCATCCAACCTAAGTCAGCACCTGCACTAAAACTCTTGCCGTTTGAGGCTAAAATCAGAATGCTAATGTCATCGCGCTGACTGATGTCATTAAAAATATCAGTTAACTGTTTAATGATGACATCATCAAAAGCATTGTGTTTTTCTGGATTGTTCAAAGTGACGGTGGCAATACCTTGCTCATTAACTTCTAACAAAACTGTGTCGTTATTGGACTTCATAATAAGTACGCTTTACCCTTGTTCATACGATTACATACGGAAGATGCCAAACTTGGTCTCTTCAATTGTTTTGTTTAATGAGGCTGAAATAGCTAAACCTAAAACTTGTCTAGTATCAGCAGGATCGATAATGCCATCATCCCATAAGCGCGCCGAGGCGTAATAAGGATGACCTTGGTGTTCATAGTTATCTATGATAGGTTGCTTAAAGCTTTGCTCGTCGGCTTCGCTCCAGCTTTCACCCAGTTTCTCTTTTTTATCACGTGTTACTTGTGCCATAACGCCAGCAGCTTGCTCGCCACCCATCACTGATATACGTGAATTTGGCCACATAAATAAGAAGCGAGGATCATAAGCGCGACCACACATGCCATAATTTCCTGCGCCAAAACTGCCACCAATTAAAATGGTAAACTTAGGTACTTGTGCTGTCGCAACAGCGGTAACCATCTTAGCGCCATGCTTAGCAATACCGCCTGACTCATACTGTTTGCCAACCATGAAACCAGTGATGTTTTGTAAAAATACTAGGGGAATTTTTCGTTGTGCACACAATTGAATAAAGTGGGCACCTTTTTCGGCAGACTCACCAAATAACACCCCATTATTAGCGACAATACCAACAGGGTAACCATAAATATTGGCAAAGCCACAAACTAAGGTATTGCCATAAAGGGCTTTAAACTCGTTAAATTCACTGCCATCAACAATACGAGCAATAATTTCACGTACATCATAAGGCTGACGAGTGTCTTTAGGGATAATGCCGTAGATATCGTCACTTGGATATTCGGGTTCAACAACTTCTTGGAAATCTATTGTTACTGGTTTTACTCTGTTCAAATTTTTAACGGCAGAGCGGGCTATTTCGAGTGCATGGTGATCGTTTTGTGCATAATGATCGGTAACACCTGAAGTACGACAATGTACATCTGCACCACCGAGATCTTCAGCGCTTACTACTTCGCCCGTAGCTGCTTTAACCAGTGGAGGACCAGCTAAGAATATTGTACCTTGTTCTTTAACAATAATTGATTCATCTGCCATCGCAGGAACGTAAGCACCACCTGCAGTACAAGAGCCCATGACCACAGCAATTTGAGGAATGTTATTGGCTGACATATTCGCTTGGTTAAAGAAAATACGACCAAAGTGTTCTTTATCTGGAAATACATCATCTTGATTTGGTAAGTTAGCGCCACCAGAATCAACTAAATAAATACAAGGCAGGTTGTTTTCTTTTGCAATAGATTGTGCACGAAGATGTTTTTTAACTGTGAGTGGGTAATAAGTCCCCCCTTTAACTGTGGCATCATTGGCAACAATAACACACTCTTGTCCAGCCACTCGGCCTATACCTGTGATAATACCAGCACTAGGCACGTTATCATCATAAACTTGGTAGGCGGCAAGTTGCGAGAACTCTAAAAATGCGGAGCCATCGTCTAGTAAAGCATTGACTCTGTCTCTTGGTAATAACTTACCACGTCCGACATGTCGCTCTCGAGAACGTTCGCCACCGCCAAGTTTGATTTCACTTAGTTTTTCTCGTAAATCATCAACTTGGGTTTGCATATGAGCAGCATTGTCAAGAAAGTCTTGGCTGCGAGTGTTTATTTTACTTATTATTTTTGCCACGGGAGAGAGCCTTTTATTTGATAGTAATAATTTATTTTATTGCGATTTAACTCAACTACTGCGTTTAAAACTGCTCATTGACTAACGTCAACTCTGCTTTTTTGCCTTGTATTTGAATTAAACCGCTGCAAACTAAACAATTACTGGTTAACTAATTACCTGTTTAAATACCCATTAAATTAGTTATTTGAGTAATGATTCAACTTAAAACTGAATTACTAGTTAGATTCGTTGAATAATTCACGGCCTATCAACATGCGACGAATCTCTGAAGTACCAGCACCTATTTCATACAATTTGGCGTCACGGAGTAAACGACCAGCTGGGAATTCATTGATATAACCATTACCACCAAGTAATTGAATGGTATCAAGTGCCATTTTAGTTGCTAATTCAGCGGCATAAAGAATAACGGCGGCAGAATCTTTTCGAGTAGTTTCACCACGGTCACACGCTTGGGCAACCATGTAGGCATAAGATTTAGCTGCATTCATTTGAGTGTACATATCGGCTACTTTGCCTTGTACTAATTGAAATTCACCAATGGATTGGCCAAATTGTTTTCTGTCATGAATATAAGGTACGACTAAATCCATGCAAGCATCCATAATAATCTAAACCTGACATCAATACACGAACGCCTTTTCCTTCAGTACCTAAAATATTTTCCGCTGGTACTTCACAATCCTGAAAAACTAACTCACAAGTGTTTGAGCCACGCATGCCTAACTTATCTAATTTCTGGTGACGAGAAAAACCAGGATAATCTCGCTCAACGATAAAAGCGGTAATGCCTTTTGAACCCGCACTGGTATCTGTTTTAGCGTAAATAACATAGACATCAGCTTCTGGGCCATTGGTTATCCACATCTTGTTGCCATTAAGAATGTACTTATCGCCTTTTTTATCAGCGCGAAGTTTCATGCTTACAACATCTGAACCAGCATTAGGTTCACTCATAGCTAGTGCACCTACATGCTCACCAGTACAAAGCTTAGGTAGATACTTTAACTTTTGCTCATGTGAACCATTTTTACGTAATTGGTTAAGGCATAAGTTTGACATTGCACCATAGCTCAAACCTACAGATGCTGAAGCTCTACTTATTTCTTGCATAGCAACAATGTGTTCTAAATAGCCTAAACC